>ERZ791709.43-NODE-43-length-71845-cov-60.5633_pt1 | contig 71845 bp, 50 predicted proteins | sample MGYA00509955_ERZ791709 | MGnify/ENA primary metagenome ERZ791709 (study PRJEB30046, sample SAMN00715153) | human gut metagenome | study: EMG produced TPA metagenomics assembly of the A metagenome-wide association study of gut microbiota in type 2... | reverse complement strand
TTAGAGCTTACTAGCCATTTATTTAAGTGAAATTATTTTCAGAAATCTACAATAGTAGAAATTATTAGAGCTTACTAGCCATATTAAAAAATACATGGTTTTGTATATCTACAATAGTAGAAATTATTAGAGCTTACTAGCCTAAGGGAAAGCATTCATCGGTTGCTGAAATCTACAATAGTAGAAATTATTAGAGCTTACTAGCCAAGAACGTCAACCTTCTCATCTGGGCAGATCTACAATAGTAGAAATTATTAGAGCTTACTAGCCACAGATATGGGTATCTATACCTGGAACTATCTACAATAGTAGAAATTATTAGAGCTTACTAGCCACAGACAACGACAACAAACACGGAGAATCTACAATAGTAGAAATTATTAGAGCTTACTAGCCATCCCTTGCTGATGGATAACTACGTGGTATCTACAATAGTAGAAATTATTAGAGCTTACTAGCCCCATATGATGTAACAGCAAATACAGTTGCATCTACAATAGTAGAAATTATTAGAGCTTACTAGCCATGTGGTAAACACGTAAAGCTATCCACATCTACAATAGTAGAAATTATTAGAGCTTACTAGCCCATCAGCATTACCATTCACGCTATTGCCCATCTACAATAGTAGAAATTATTAGAGCTTACTAGCCCCCAAAGCGGCGCACTTCATCTACGGTTCATCTACAATAGTAGAAATTATTAGAGCTTACTAGCCAGTATCTATTTACTCAACGTTTTCAGGCATCTACAATAGTAGAAATTATTAGAGCTTACTAGCCTAAACTGGATACCAGGAAGGCTTTGCAAGATCTACAATAGTAGAAATTATTAGAGCTTACTAGCCCCCTTATCGATTGCAAAGATACAAAAAATCCTTTAAACAAAAGCATTTTCTGTATCTTTTTTAAAGAAGAAATTCCACCCCTTTCTCAAAACACAAATTCAAAATTTCAAAGAACGCACTACAGCTCAAATAGTTACATACTTAAGTTCTAAAATGTAAAGACCAAGGTTTGCGCAATCAAAAATAGACTATAGCCTGATCTCTATGAATAGCATTACCATACTTAGTAAGCTTATCAGAATCAACATCAAAGAGAATTACGCTATCATCAGCAGTAAAATGTTTGGCATAAGCCTCTATCTTAGCCACAAGATTATCCATAATTCTCTTTGTGTTTCTTACTTCATATACAGAAAACTGAAGACGGATAGCACCATTACTCTTGAGCATTTTAGAGAAGTTGGTACGCATCTTGTCATCTGAAATATCATAACTAACTATTATCATTTAAAACTCAAATATTGGATACTCTTTTACAGACTTACATCCCATGAAACAACGATAGTATTGCTGAACGAACTTGAATATGTCCATTTTACGAGCAATCAATTCATCATAAAACACTCTATAATAGTCAGCACACTTCTCATATTTCAAATGATATTCTTGCTTTATAAGAGTGAAATCTTTCTCTGAAAACTGCTTTCTGTTAAACGCCAACAATGCAGCATGGTCAATGATACACCTGAAAGGTTCCATCAAGTCACATACCAATGATTTGCGCTTGAACCATAATCGATGGTACACACCAACATACAGATCAAATCCGAACATACGAATGAAACTTTCCATAAAGTTGAATAGGATAGAGTAACCAATATCCAGTGTTACATTCAGCACATCACTTTTCATTCTTGGATGTCTTCCTCTCCAGTTTTGATTCTGGTAATATGCAGAAAAATATGTCTTGGCAACAGTTCCTTCAAGTCCCATCAACTGATTGTATTCATCTACGTCTGGCAAAGTAACTAATGCAGCATCACATTGCTTGATGGCATCCACTGTATAGCTATCCTTCTTTCGAGTCTTTGCCAATGCAGTTTTCTGATTCAACACCTTATTATATACAATGCATTTAGCGATACTTAAATCTTCTGTACTGTATTCAAATTGCCTTTTTCGAAGCAAATAATTTGCTTCAGCAGAGTTTGCCCAAAAGAAAACGGGACGAAGATTTGGCTTCATAACCACCAAAGCTACTCCATACTTTTTGCATTTATCAATCAAAGGAGTTGTCACAGTGATGTGACCGATGATAAAAAGCGCCAACAACTTCTGAAAGGGAAACTTAGTCAAGGTTCTTTTCTTATCACCTTCAATTTCCTCTAGCATCAGTTCTCCGCTATTTACCCGAAGACTACGGTCATGTTCTATGCAATTAACCACGAAAATGGTCCGCATCTCTATGTCTTTATGTGTAAACATTATCAGTATTCGTTTTATCGCAAAGATTGCTATAGATGCAATGGATGCACTTGTTTGGATTTACCTGTATCGTAGTAGAAGCAGGATTATAACGTTTAAACTGTTCTATGAATCCTATCAATTCCTGTTTACCAAGCTCTCCCGGCAAGTCAACCGGAATCATTTTATTGGTAGATATTTCATAGAAAGCAAGTTGTTCAACTTCATATCCCATTTCTTTCAAGCAGAAGTATTGTCCCCAAAGTTGATAAATCTGGCCACGAAAGATGCGTTTGAGATTGTTCTTACGTTCTATCAACAAACGCTTATCCTGTTTATAGACATCAATCTTGCCAGATATGCCTAACTCATCGCAATAAACCGGGAGCGCCATAATATCACTCTTTCGAGTACTCCCTTTCTTTTCATCCACGCCTTGGTGCGCTAGAGTTCCTTTGGTCTGTGGAGCGGCTTTATATAAATCTCCGTCCGACTCCATATACACACAATGCAAGTATATGGAGTACGGACAGAAGATAAAGTCATTCAACGTTGAAAGCTGAATATAATCATCCATTCTTATATGGCTTTTGTTGTGCAAAATTGAGCCAAGCCTTATTGGATATATCAAACTTGACGTTATTCAAATCCTCTGCATTCTTGATTTGCTCAATCAGCATCAGTCCCTTGCGAGCGATATTGTAAGCGCCATTAGCATCCGCATTCTCTGGAAGTTGATCACCACAAGAACGGCTATCGTAGAATATTCCATTCTCATCGGCAACAGGAGACACTAAGTAATCTGTTTCGGTTCCAGTAATACTATTACGCATCTGCAAGGTCAACTTCAATATGTGCAGCAAGCCAGTAAAGAACGCTTTGTCTGTTTGCGTACTGATAGCATCCTTGAGATTACCATGAATGTCGATATAATAATGCTCCAATAAAGATTTCATCTCTGTTGTCAAGTCAACTTCCTGATTATCCCACTGCGAGTTCTTTTCTTTATTTCTGAAAGTATCAATACGCATTCCTCTAGTGCATAAAGTCCACTTAGTCCTTGTATCTTCCGCTTTTTTACCAAACTTGTCATAGTCGAGATTAAACTCAAACCATTTCTTATCCTTATTATAACGGATAGCATCAAACTTAGAGAAGAAAGCTTTGATTTTCTCTTTAGAATTTAAAGAATGAGTATCCAACAAGTTGACAAATCCTGTAACTGGGTCTATCTTAGATGTATTCCATGCAGGGATATAGAACAGGAATCCGCTCTGTTTTCCTAACTTTTGAGAACTATCAGACTTACAGGTAAGTTGGTATGCATTCAGCAAGCCTCCAGGAGTAGAAACATCAGTTTTTTTGTCTACCAAATAGTTAAGCTTATCTATCAACATTTTTTCAAACTTCTGATATACTTGCTTTTCTACCTTTTGACGACTACGCATAAATCCCTTGCTCAGATCTTCCAAAACAACAATGGCATGATATCTAACCATGAGCTGTGTAATCTTGTGGATAACCTGAGACAAATAGCCCTCTTTCAGCTCTTTGATATTTTCGATGGTCTGCCAACTTTGACGAGCTTTAAGTCGTTCTTCTTCACGAACATCCAACAAATCGTGATAATTGGTATGATAGGTATTACCATTATACTCATTCACTATTTCATTAAGCGAGTACTGTTCCTTGATATTTCCCTGCAAATCTATAACAACCAGATAAAGCAAATGACGTTCACCACGATCAATACCAATAATATGCATATCATCTGCATGACGCAAATACGCCTTCACATCTTGATTGATATTCTCTGAGCCAACGCTCTTGAAATTCATTGTGATTGGCACATGGAACATAAATTTATCAACAGTGTAGCGACGATCTTTTATAAGATCATAGTCAAACAAGCTTTCTTTTTTCTTGTTATCCTTATTCTTGTTAAGAATAGGATGATTAGCAGGATGAGTTGGATGAGTATTTTCTATACTTTTCTTACGATAGAACATCTCTGCCTGTCCGTTAAGCTTGTAAACTACATCTGCCAGATTACGTTCATCAAACAATGCTTTCCAATAAAGAGTATGCATATTTGGAGTGCCTTTGCTATACTCAGAGAAATCCTTATTGTAGATTTGGAACAGATACATCTTCCCCTCCTCAACAAGCTGGTTGATATACGATACAGATGCTCTTGCAAAAGACAATTTATACAACAACAAATTAGCATCTTGATAGAATGCATCAAGCGACAAATATGACTCTGGTTTCAAAGAAGAGAAATCATATATGCAAGTGCTATCATAGCTGTTTAAAAAATCCATACAGAATTTTATCCATACGTTTACAGCATGGGTATAACCTACATTATCACCAGTAGCAGTCAAGTATCCCTTTTGGAATTTCTTATACTTACCATACAATACATTGTTCAAATCAAAGACTTCCTTTGTTATCGTCAATGGCTTGTTAAACGCCTTGCTATTTAAGACGTAATCATCTGTATTAACCTTAAAATAAGCTTGTACATCTTTTAATTGTGTACTACACTTTGGTATCATCGTTGTCACGTCTTTGAAGAACTTATATACCATTTTCTCATAGCACTCCCCATCTGACGGCATTGCCTTACCCAATAACTTCCTTGAGTCTTTGTCCATAATAGCAAGATAATACAACCCATTACGACGTAAGATAATGGTAGCATAGTCTTTCTCCTTATTAGCATCCCAACCACCAAGCAATTGAGGATTCTCAAAGTTAAGTTTGATCTTCTTTTGAGAATATGGCTTACGGGTCATATAATTACGAATCATATTATACAGCGGTGTCACTGTATCAAGTTCTGCCCACAACGAAGCTAGTTCACCATAGAAACGTTCATCTTTATCACTTTCATCACCCTTGCCCAACAGAGGCTTCACGAAATGCTGCAAAGACTTTATTGCATCCAACAGTGCTTTAATTTTAGAAACATTAGCCTTGTCTTGTGCCAGATGCTTTACTGTAGGATAATCAGAATGAAGTAATGCAGCAACTTCTGTATACGCATTTTGAACAAGCGCAAACAGATTCTCACGCTGCATTGTTGGAGTATTTACCGCTCCAAATGTTGCGAAATAGTTCTCTACAAAGTAGGCATTATTAGGATCTGCTTCGTTCAAGCAATCATTTATATAACTGATACTAAAGCTATCTGCCTTTTTGAATATACCAGCAATTCTTTTTTCGTAATCTTCCTCAGACTCCTTATGCTTTCTGGCAGGAGCGACACGCTTTATATTCTGCATGATAGCATTCTGAATCACGCCCCAATTTCCAAATATTTTCTGAGAAATATCAGTCAACTGCAAGTCATTACGGATAAATATCCCATCAAGAGAATAATCAGCCAAAGAACCAAGCAAAGATTTGAGCACCTTGTCACCCAAAACATTTTCAGACAATCGCTCATAGCAATCCTTGATAGCATTCAAGACTTCCTGATCACTATTGAACTCTTCTGGCAACCAAGATATTGCATTTCTATCACTAAGAATCTGCTTAAACAAAGCCTTAAGCTTTGGTAACTTGTCATCTTTATGCTGCTGATTGTAGAGATTGATATACTCATTGATACCTTTAATCTTAACATCGTGCTCATCATCGGTTTTTCCTCCAATTATAGCATTATAGACATCAATCTGCTTTTGAGTAAGGAGCATATTATAATAGTCAAGCTGGAACATCTCCTGAATACTTTCTACATTTAAGTATTCAGAAAAATTAGAGTATAACTCATCCATGTTAGCTTGTATCTCTGTTCTAGCGATAGCTTTCTTGAAAGCCTCCATATTATCAATGAACTTTGGAAGGTTTTCATTGATTAGACGATAAGCAATACCTGTTGACTTCTCTTCTGCCGTATACATATTTTTACGATTATCAAAGAAGCCGACAAAATAAGTAGTAAAGCCCCAGAATTCTTTTACGATTTCTTTGGCCTCATCTTGTGACATTGAATCAAGTTGGGTTGATTCTGCGGTATTGATGAATTTAAATAAATCAGAATCAATTATCTTTGTCTTATCAGTTTTATCCTTATATGACTCAATGAGATTTTTGCCAAACAAATTAGCATAAGCCTTGTCCTCTGTCAACTTCTTCGCTATAATAGAACGAAGATTTTGCTGATTTTCCTCAAACGCTTTTTTTGCATCTTCGTTTTGTGACTTAGATACATAGTTATCATAATATTCTGTCAATGAATTATTATGACCTTCATTTTTCAAAGGCAAACATCCATCAGCCAACACTCTATCAATAAATACCTTGTGGTATTCATCAATCAATTTCTTCACCTTCACATAGCTTGCAGCTCTGTGTTCATCTTCATCCAGCAAACCACTTTTGACTATATTATCCAAAGTGACACCAATAGGCTTCGCTTCAAAGCGCAAAGTCTTTGAAAGAGGATAAAGTCTTTTGAAGTCTTCAAAATTCTTAGCCATATTATTTATTTTAAATTGTTATTATTCATTTTCTCCAGCAAGTTCATCCTTGCCTTATTAGCAATCTCTTTCGCCTCCTGATAGCACCCATCAATTTCTTCATAGGTGTATGCATTCCGAGCCTCAGCGATGCTTTCGGTTGCAACCTCTTCGAACATATCGAAGACGATTTGTTCATTATTATTCTGCTTCATATCTAATACTATTAAGAATTAGTATTTCCTTGTTCGAGTATCACCCAAACACCGGTTTTATCACTTCCTTCGTGTCTTATGATGCCTGCTTTTTGCATTAACGCCAAATCTCTTTCTATAGTTCTTACTGTCACCGACAATGTTTCAGACATTTGCTTAGCTGTCACCATAGGATTTGACTTAATAACAGACACCATAATAGTCTGTCGCTCTGTTAGTTTCACATCGGATATTTCTATTGAATTTACACCGACATTTACACCGACATTTACACCGACATTTACACCGACATCCCCACCACGCTCTGCGATAACTTCGTCTATCGTCTTGCGCTGAACAATCGCCATCACGCCACCTCCATTTTCTTCTATTGTTGGCAAGGGCAAACTGGCACGTTCAAACTCCTCGGCAATCTTCTTGAATCCACGTCCCCATGACTCCACAAAACCTGCTTTGTAAAAAACATTAGCAATATTGTGATTACGAGGATAAGAAGAATGCTTCTGCAATAAGGCTGCCGGAGTCAACTCTTTCGGCAACAAACCATAGTTCCACAATTCTATACTGCGATCGTAGATGCGCATTTGGATGGCAGGACCGTTATAAGCCTTATGCGAAATGGCATTGTATATCAACTCTCGTAATGCTTTATCAGGAATCTCCAGCTGCTCTATGCGCTGTAATCCCTCGTAGTGAATAGGCGAAAGCAGATACTTGGTTCGGAGTACTTCCATCACCCTACTAGCCATCTGAATCAGGTTGCCTTCAATCACATCCTGAATAATCAAATCGCTCTCATCTGTATGAAAACGTCCTATCTTGAATACCGCAGATGGGAAGAACTGACCAACATGCTTTCCGAAAAGCAAGATGGCAGCATTCTTCAATTCTCCTTCCCTGGTAAACAAGCCAAGATTACGCAATACATTCTCTGTGGACGAATTAACTTCTGATTCATCCATACGCCCAGCCTTGATACTACATTGCAAGAAATAGTCTATTGCATTGCGGTCAATATCATCAAGAGTTGCACCATAAACAGGAATATCATCCCATGAATGTCCCATCTTCTCCATAATAAATTGCTGCAAAGCAAGTCCTTTGAGTTCTTGCTTGGTAGAACCACTACGATAATGATACGTGCCTTTGTAGGCTATCGGCATATTACTTGGTGAGACCACAATCTCTATGTACTCTTTATCACCTTCCATAAGAAGGTTTACATCTTCTACGATGCCCAGATAATTAACTATCTTATTAGGAATATCTTCCAACAACCGTTTGGCATCAGATAAACCGATTACCTCTTTCTGGTCGTTTACACCGATATAAATGCGCCCACCTTGGGCATTGGCGAAACCACATATCCATTTCAGATATTCATCACGCCATGATTCCTTATATTCTATATTTTGACTTTCATTCTGCATATTCTATTCCTCCATACTTTTGAAGATTGAGTTGACTCTCTTCTCCCTTCCCAATGTCTCAGGAAATGCATAGTGGCCATTACCTATTTCTCGTGGATTAGGCTCTATATGCTCGGCATACCATGCCCGTTTATACTCGGTGGTGATGATGCCGTAATCCCTGGCGGCGATGATGGAAGCGGCGAGAGATGCGCCATAGAGTTCCTTGATGTCGATCATCTCCTCCAGCGTTATCTTCTCACGTTTCTTGGAACCCACCTCTTCGATAAGCGCCAATTTAGGAAGAAGAAAGAAACTGGCAAAGAGATCACAACGCTTCTCCAGTTTCAACGGACTGTCTTCCGGGAAGAGGAGAAGAAGATGGGCTAACTCATGAACTGCCGTGAAACGAAGTTTCTCTACGCTACTCTTTTCCGGATTGAAATCGAGAATCATCAAAGGATGCTTCTTATCTGCCCAGGTACTCATTCCGAATACATACTCTGGGAGAGTAGCAGCAAGTATCATGATGCCTTTTCTTTCCAAGAGTCTCAGGATGCTGGCGATGGGACCATCACCGCAATGCCACTTTTCACGAAGAAGGTTGGATGCCTGGATGGCATCTTCCTGCGTTGATACCTTGGTGCCTTTTATCGGATTCTTGAACTGGGTAGGAAAACCCGCTTCTTTCTCCTTGGCAAGATACTGCTCTGCCCAAAAAGAGAGTTTTGCTTCCAGGGCTTGCAATTCGTCTTCGGATAACTTACCATTGGAGGTGGTACGGAGCATCGGAACATCTATCTTGAGATTGGTTCCATCGAAATATGCCTCGCTGATGTTGAGGGCTTTGGCTATGGCTTGCAGGGCATCACGCTTGGGGCGCATAATGCCTTTCTCATAACGGGATATACTTTGCTTGGTGATGGCTCCGTTGGTTCGCTCCACGAGTTTATCCATGCTGAGCCCCATCATCAGGCGCGCTTCCCGCAATCTTATTGAAAATGAGTCATTAGTCATATTTGTTAGCTCTTTAATTTGTTGACAAATATAATAAAAAGAATTGATTCTGTAAATAAGCGTTTGTAAGATTTAACATAAAAAAGCAGGCAAATGATAAAATAACAAGAAGAATTTAGGTAAAATCAGGCTTACACCTTATTATAATAGAAAACACCTTGACCATACAAAATATACAGTCAAGGTGTTATACATATATTCATTCTCTATCTTAGTTGCTATAAGCACTCTCACCATGCTCGTAGATGTCGAGACCTTCCTCCTCTACTCGCTTGTCAACACGTACACCTACTGTTTTATCTACCACCTTGAAGATAATATAGGTCACTACGATGCTGTAGATGATGCTTACCACGGTGGCTACCACCTGAATCCAAAGCTGATACCAGTCGCCATAAAGGGCACCCTGCACGCCCTCGGCACCTGTTACGTATCTTGTGGCGAAAACACCGGTGAGGACAGATCCCAGGATACCGCCCATACCATGCACACCAAAGGCATCGAGGGCATCATCATACTTGAACTTCTCCTTCACTACGGCTACCATGAAGAAGCAGACAATGGTGGAAATGATACCGATGCAGAAGGCACCTAAAATATCCGTACTACCGGCCGCAGGAGTGATGGCTACCAATCCGGCTACGGCACCGGTACAAGCACCCACCGTGGTTGGCTTCTTGTTGACAATCCAGTCGATGAGCATCCAGGTGGTGGCTGCTGCAGCTGTTGCAATATGAGTTACCAGGAAGGCATTGGCTGCCAGACCATCAGCTGCCAATCCGCTACCGGCATTGAAGCCGAACCATCCCAACCAGAGGAACGACATTCCCATGAACACGAAGGTGATGTTATGAGGAGTGACAGGATGACCCGCACGATAATCATCACGCTTGCCGACACAGAGTGCCATGACCAAAGCAGCCACACCGGCATTGATATGTACCACAGTACCACCCGCAAAGTCGATGGCTCCCATCTGCTGCAGGAAACCGCCGCCCCATACCCAGTGGGCCATAGGGAGATAAGCGATGATGACCCAAAGAACGGTGAAAAGTACATAACCGCTGAACTTGACACGCTCGGCGAATGCACCGAGAATCAGGGCTGGAGTAATCAGGGCAAACATGCACTGGAACATCACGAAAGTGAGCTCTGGAATACCCGTTGGCATAATGGCATCCAAACCAATGCCGTGGAGGAAGCACTTATCGAAACCTCCGATGATGCAAGCCAAAGGATTGCCGCTATCCGCATATTCCGTAGAGAAAGCCCAGGAATATCCGAAGGCCACCCATATCAAACTGACTACTGCCACGATGAATACCGTCTGCATCAGGATGCTGAGGATATTCTTCTGGCGCACCAAACCACCGTAAAAAAGTGCAATACCTGGGATTGACATCAAGAGCACCAAGATGGTTGCCATGATCATCCACGCTGTGTTACCCGTATCAAGAGTTGTCAACAATAAACTGCTCATATATATATCTTATAGTTAAATTAGAATACAATATTATATAAAAGTCTCTCTACTCCTCTTTCTCAGCATTATACAATGCGATATCACCTCGTTCGCCTGTTCTGATTCTGACGGTATCCAGTACAGGAATCACGAAGATTCTGCCATCTCCCACTTCGCCAGTCTGTGCAGCTCCCTGGATGGCAGCGATGGTTGGCTCCACATTCTTATCACGAACCACAATATTCAAAAGTACACGTTCGATGCTGCTGGTATCGTACATCACACCACGATAAATGCGAGCCTGGCGCATCTTTCCCTCACCTCTTACATTATAATAAGAGAACCACTCGATGTCGGCAGCCAAAAGTGCCTTCTTGACATCCTCGAATCTAGACTTGCGGATAATTGCCTCAATCTTCTTCATAATCCTTTAATAATTAATAATGTGTAATACCTTTATTGATTGTCTCTATTGGAAACGGACCATTTTTGAATGTCACTCAAGCCAAGCCATTCTTTACATTATGTTCGTTTTCGGCTGCAAAATTAATACATTTTGTCAGAATTTTAAAGCAATCATAAACATTTCATTGCTACTTTTTCGCGGTTATTTTAAATTTATCCAGTCATATCGCATTCTCCTTACAAATTGTAAGCATTCAAGCTTTTCTTCATTACAATTTGAAAGAAGACTAAATTTTATTATTATTTCCTGTATATATTTTCTTGTCTATTCCAACAAAAAGTCGTACCTTTGCAACCGAAATCAAACAAATAGTCATCGAAAACATCCGAAAGACTATCAAAAAGTCAAGTCTCACAAAAGACAAGACGTGAGAGATAAAAGAAGAGTATTCAAACTTAAAGGACAACGCAATATGAAAGAAACAGTTCATTTCACCAAGATGCATGGGGCGGGCAATGACTACATCTATGTAGATACCCAGCTGTACAACATCCCAGACCCCGAAAAGGCAGCCATAGCTTGGAGTGCTTATCATACAGGCATCGGAAGCGACGGACTGGTTCTCATCGGAAAGCCACAGGATGGCAGAAGAGCCGACTATTCGATGCGCATCTTCAATGCCGATGGTTCAGAAGCGATGATGTGCGGCAATGCAAGCCGATGCATCGGAAAGTATCTTTATGAAAAAGGATTGACCCGAAAGGAAACCATCCGACTGGAAACGCTATCGGGCATCAAGATATTGAAATTGCATCTTCAGGATAACAAGAAAGTTGTGGATTCAGTAACAGTGGATATGCTGAAACCAAGACTGGAAAATCCACAGCAATTCAAAGGTCCTTCGGTACTAGAAGCCGATGGCAGAATCTTCGAAGGCACCTACGTCTGCATGGGCAATCCGCATTTCGTAACCTTCGTGGATGATATCGACACCATCGACATCGCCCACTATGGCAAGATTCTAGAAAGAGACGAAGCCTTTCCTCAACGATGCAACATCGAGTTCGCACAAATTACAGACACTGACATTATAAGAACACGAGTTTGGGAAAGGGGAAGCGGAATAACAATGGCTTGCGGAACAGGAGCTTGTGCCACAGCTGTAGCCGCAGCCCAGACCAAGCGTGCCGGTAGAAAGAGCAGTATCGTAATGGATGGCGGAACGCTGGAAATAAAATACAGCGAGGCAGACGACCATGTCTATATGACGGGACCTGCCGCCTTCGTCTTCGAAGGAGAAATTGAATTATAAATTAAGAGCAAACTTAAATAACAAAGGTTGATAAAAAGACCGCAATAAAGGAGAACAAAAATATGGCATTAGTTAATGAACATTTCCTGAAGTTGGCTAGCAATTACTTGTTTGCCGACATCGCAAAGAAGGTAAACGCTTACAAGATTGCCCACCCGAAGCAACGAGTTATCAGTCTGGGCATCGGTGATGTAACCCAGCCTCTCTGCCCTGCCGTCATCAAGGCGATGCACAAGGCTGTGGATGAGATGGCAGAACAGGCTTCCTTCCGTGGCTATGGTCCGGAGCGTGGCTATGACTTCCTCCGCGAGGCTATCATCAAGAACGATTTTCTGCCTCGTGGCATCCACCTCGACCCCAACGAGGTGTTCGTGAACGATGGAGCCAAGAGCGACACTGGAAATATTCAGGAGATTCTGAGATGGGATAACAACATCGGTGTCACCGACCCGATTTATCCTGTATATATCGACTCTAACGTGATGATTGGCAGAGCGGGAGTCTTTGAGAACGGCAAGTGGAGCAATGTAACCTACATGCCATGTGATGAGAGCGATGACTTCATCCCTCAGATTCCAGACCACCGTGTGGATATGATTTATCTCTGTTATCCAAACAACCCAACAGGTACGGTCATCTCGAAGGAAGAACTCAGAAAATGGGTGAACTACGCTATCAAGAATGAGAGTATCATCCTATATGATGCTGCCTACGAGGCATATATCACCGACCCGGAAATTCCTCATTCTATCTACGAGATTCGTGGAGCCAGAAAGGTAGCGATAGAATTCCACAGCTATTCCAAGACAGCCGGATTCACCGGTGTGCGTTGTGGTTACACCATCGTACCAAAGGAATTGAAGGCCAAGACTTTGACCGGTGAGGAAGTGGCATTGAACCCGATCTGGGACCGCCGCCAGTGCACCAAGTTCAATGGTACCAGCTATATCAGCCAGCGTGCTGCCGAAGCCATCTACACCCCTGAGGGTAAGGAGCAGGTGAAGGCTACCATCAATTACTATATGGAGAACGCCCACTTTATGAGAGCGGAACTTCAGAAACTCGGACTGAGAGTATATGGTGGCGAGAATGCTCCATATCTCTGGGTGAAGACTCCTAACGATACACCAAGCTGGAAGTTCTTCGAGGAAATGCTCTATGGCGCAAGCGTAGTCTGCACCCCAGGTGTCGGCTTCGGTCCTTCGGGCGAAGGCTACATCCGTCTTACTGCCTTCGGTGAGCACGAGGACTGCAAGGAGGCCATGGAGAGAATCGCCAAATGGCTGGGAAAATAAACGTTCCAACAGATTATAAAAACATTGAAAATCAGAAATTTTAAATTATATAAGGTATGAGCAACTTAAGATTTGAAGCTGTTTCAGAGGCTTCCAAAAGAAAGCCTGTTGAGGTAACCGCTCCTAGCGAGCGACCAAGTGAATTCTTCGGAAAGAAGGTATTCAACCGACAGAAGATGTACAAGTATCTCCCTGCAGATGTCTATGAGAAACTGGTAGATGTCATCGACAACGGAGCTCGTCTCGACCGTAACATCGCCAACGCCGTAGCCAAAGGCATCAAGCAGTGGGCTGACGAGAATGGCGTAACCCACTACACCCACTGGTTCCAGCCACTGACAGAAGGTACTGCCGAGAAGCACGATGCCTTCATCGAGCATGACGGCAAGGGTGGTATGATCGAGGAATTTTCAGGTAAGTTGCTCGTTCAGCAGGAGCCTGATGCTTCTTCATTCCCTTCTGGCGGTATCCGCTCTACCTTCGAGGCTCGCGGTTACTCTGCATGGGATCCAACATCTCCTGTATTCATCATCGATGATACACTCTGTATCCCTACTGTCTTCATCTCTTACACAGGTGAGGCTCTCGACTATAAAGCTCCATTGCTCCGTTCATTGCACGCTGTAAACGTAGCAGCCACAGAGGTTTGCCACTACTTCAACCCAGATGTCAAGAAAGTTATTTCCAATCTCGGTTGGGAGCAGGAGTACTTCCTGGTAGATGAAAGCTTGTATGCTGCACGTCCTGACCTGATGCTGACAGGCCGCACCCTGATGGGTCACGATTCGGCAAAGAACCAGCAGATGGACGACCACTACTTCGGCGCCATCCCAGAGCGTGTTCAGGCATTCATGAAGGATTTGGAAATCCAGGCTCTTGAGCTCGGTATTCCTTGCAAGACCCGCCACAACGAGGTGGCACCAAACCAGTTTGAATTGGCACCTATCTTTGAGGAGACCAACCTTGCCGTTGACCACAACATGCTCCTGATGAGCTTGATGAAGAAGGTGGCTCGCCATCACGGTTTCCGTGTACTTCTCCATGAGAAGCCATTCGCCGGCATCAACGGTTCCGGCAAGCACAACAACTGGAGTCTCGCTACTGATACCGGCATCCTGCTCCATGGTCCTGGCAAGACACCAGAGGATAACCTCCGCTTCGTAGTCTTCATCACAGAGACTTTGATGGGTGTATATAAGCACAATGGTTTGCTCAAGGCTTCTATCATGAGCGCTACCAATGCACATCGTCTGGGCGCCAACGAGGCACCTCCAGCAATCATCTCTTCATTCCTCGGCAAGCAGTTGACCGACCTTCTCGAGCACATTGAGAAAGCCGACAAGAAGGACCTCTTCACAGTGGCTGGCAAGCAGGGCATGAAGCTGGATATCCCAGAGATTCCAGAGTTGATGATTGATAACACCGACCGTAACCGTACTTCTCCATTCGCCTTCACTGGTAACCGTTTCGAGTTCCGTGCCGTAGGTTCTGAGGCTAACTGTGCATCAGCGATGATTGTATTGAACACAGCCGTAGCCGAGGCTTTGACCGACTTCAAGAAGCGTGTGGATGAGTTGATTGCCAAGGGTGAGGATAAGACATCTGCCATCATCGATATCGTTCGTCAGGATTTGAAGACCTGCAAGCCAATCCGTTTCGACGGTAATGGTTACTCAGATGAGTGGGTAGAGGAAGCTGCTAAGCGTGGTCTGGACTGCGAGAAGAGCTGTCCAAAGATCTTCGAGCGTTATCTCGACCCTGCCTCTATCAAGATGTTCGAGGATATGGGGGTCATGAAGAAGAACGAGTTGGAAGCCCGTAACGAGGTGAAATGGGAGACCTACACCAAGAAGATTCAGATTGAGGCTCGTGTGATGGGCGACTTGAGCATGAACCACATCATCCCTGTGGCTACTCACTATCAGAGTCAGTTGGCCAAGAATGTGGAGAACATGATTGACATCTTCGGTGATGAGGAAGGCAAGAAGTTGACAGCCCGCAACATCAAGATTATCAAGAAGATTGCCGAGCGCACTCAGATTATCGAGACCGGTGTTGAGGAGTTGGTAAATGCCCGCAAGGTAGCCAACAAGATTGAGAACGAGCACGACAAGGCTATTGCTTATCATGACACAGTAGCTCCAAAGATGGAGGAAATCCGTTATCAGATTGACAAGTTGGAGTTGGCTGTAGCCGATGAGCTCTGGACATTGCCTAAGTATCGTGAGCTCTTGTTCATCCGTTAAGGTCATTATCTTCAAATCGAAATAAAAAAAGCTCTAAAAAAGGGCTACTCTTCATCAGATATAACAATTGAACGATCAATCTATTTCTTTTATTGGTTGTTTAAGTTTGCGCGGAGTGTGGTTGTGAAATCACGCTCCGCTTTTTTATTATCCCTATATTTCAAGTAGTTATTATTGTTTTAGAAGCTTTAAAAATGCATTTTAACAATTACATTTACAAGAGCTCTGTAGCTAAGTCGACATCCAAAAGCATCATTTCAAATATTTTCTATCATCCTCCAATACACGCATTTGCTGGATTGCTATTTGATTAAGCTTAACCAAACGTTCACCTTGTGGCATCCCTTGATCAATAAATACCGCATTGAGATTCTCCATATTGGAAAGACAAATCAACTCGTTGACAGTTGCGTAATCACGTATATTACCCTTCTTTTCGGGGTTCAAATCTCGCCACTGCTTCGCAGTCATACCAAACATTGCCACATTCAGAACATCAGCCTCATTTGCATAAATCAGAGAAGCTTGCGCAGGCGTAATTTCAGCAGGAATCAAGTTATGCTTTATCGCATCAGTATGAATGCGATAGTTGATTTTAGAAAGTTCACGCTTAGCAGACCAACCCAATTGAGCTTGTTCCTCTGCTTTTAAGCGTTGGAACTCCTTGACCATATAAAGTTCAAACTCGACAGATATCCAACTTGCAAACTTAAATGCTATATCTTTATGAGCATACGTACCTCCATAACGCCCTGACTTTGCAATCAAACCAATTGCATTGGTGGTATCTATCCATTTTTTAGGAGAAAGAGTAAAAGCATTAAGACCTGCCTCTTTTTTAAACCCCTCGAATTCGAGGGGTTTAAAAGAAGGATTATATAAACCTTCCCAAATTCCCAAGTATTCAATTGTATTGCGATTACGCATCCAATTTGCTATGACAGCATTAGGATCGTCACTCTTGTATCGTGCTATATCTGTCAAAGAAATAAAATCTTCATTGTTTACAGATATAACAGTAACACCTGTGTCATGTACTATAATTTTTGCCATAATTATCTAATTTAAAATTGTTTCTGCTTGCAAAATTAACAAAAAAACTCAAACTTACAACTCTTTTGCAACAAATTTACAACAGAAACCAGCAAAAAAAACAAGCAGAAACCAATAAAACAAGCATAAACCAAACATACCACAACTATGCTATTTTTCATTTCACGCATTCCATACCTCCCTGCCAATCATGGCTGGATATGGATTTCTGGGACTGACTTATGGCATTTATATGCATGAGTTGGGCTTCAACTTTCTGTACCCAATGGTGCTTGCCCTCACAGTATATGCCGGTAGTGTGGAGTTTCTGTTGGGCAATATGCTGCTGGGCAGCTTCCATCCCCTGCAAGCCTTCCTGATGGCGCTGGTGGTGAATGCACGACATCAGAATCTGACTACACACATTTCTCCATCAACATATCAGAACCTGATTATACACATTTTTCCATCAACACAAAGGTGATGAAGCCCAGGAGAAGGGCGTAGGTGGCTTGCTTCTGAAAGCCATGGGCATGAGTTTCAGGAATCATCTCATCGCTCGTTACATAAAGCATGGCACCACCGGCAAAGCCCAGCATCACGGGGAGAAAGGTAGAAGAGGCTGAACCCAAACCGAAACCTAACAGGATGCCTGCCACTTCGAGCAGGGCGATGAAGATGGAAATGAAGAAGGTGCGGATCGCAGAAACGCCTGCCATCATCAAGGGAGCAATGATCACCATTCCCTCAGGGATATTCTGCAGTGCGATGCCTAAAGAAACGCCCCACTCCGTTGCGCCTTCTGATGAACAGACACTCACTCCTGCCGCCATGCCTTCGGGCAGTTTGTGCAGGGCTATCGCCATCACGAAAAGCATCACATGGCTGAGTCGGGCATTGTTGCGATGCTCCTCGGGGTCTAGTCCCGTGATATGATGAAGATGGGGAGTTACCAGATCTAGCACATTCAGAAACAAGGCTCCTGCCATTACTCCGATTACTACCAGCCACCAAAGTCCGGTCTGTTCGAAGGCTGGCACTATCAGTCCCAGCGTGGAAGCCGCCAGCATGATTCCGGCACAATATCCCAATACGGCATCGTTCCATTTATGAGGCAACTCCTTGACAAAGAATCCCAGAATGGCACCGATAATGGTGGCACAGCAAAGTCCGGCAGCACTTATCAATACGTTTGTCATTGTTGTTTTGCTTTTTATCTTAATCCGTAAAATATATAATCCATAAAATATATCGAAGTTATCCTATCAAATATGTAAGATGAAGATACATCATAGAAGATAAAAAAGCATGGACAACCCTCACGGTCATCCATGCCCACCTATTTCGTATCTGACCTATTCTATATTATGTGTATAGTCATGGTGAAATTGGTTTATTTCAACTTCGTATAACCGTAAGCTGCGCTATTGCCCAACTGCTCTTCAATGCGGATAAGCTGGTTGTACTTGGCCATACGGTCGGTACGACTCATAGAGCCCGTCTTTATCTGACCGGAGTTCGTTGCTACGGCTATATCAGCAATCGTAGTATCCTCGGTTTCACCAGAACGATGGGAAGTTACGGTGGTGTAACCATGGCGATGAGCCATCTCGATAGCATCTAGTGTCTCGGTGAGAGAACCAATCTGGTTTACCTTGATGAGGATAGAGTTAGCAGCACCCATCTTGATACCCTTCTCCAGGAACTTCACGTTGGTAACAAAGAGGTCGTCACCTACCAACTGGCAGCGGTCGCCGATGGCAGCGGTCAACTTCACCCAGTTGTCCCAATCGTTCTCATCAAGACCATCCTCAATAGAATCGATAGGATATTTGGTAATCAGCTCCTCCAGGAACTTGATCTGCTCAGCAGCAGTCAGTTTCTTGCCATTAGGATCTTTCTTCTTGCCATCCTTCAACTGGCGGTAATCATAGAACCACTCACCATCCTCCTGAACGGCAAACTCGCTGGCAGCACAGTCCATGGCAATCTTCACGTCTTTACCTGGCTCATAACCGGCATCCTTGATAGCCTGGCAGATACTGTCGAGCGCATCCTCGATACCATCGAGTGCAGGAGCGAAACCGCCCTCATCACCTACGGCAGTAGAAAGTCCACGGCTCTTCAGAAGCTTAGCCAAGGCATGGAACACCTCTGCACCCATACGGATAGCCTCCTTCTCGGAAGGAGCACCCACAGGACGAATCATGAACTCCTGGAAAGCGATAGGCGCATCAGAGTGAGCACCACCATTGATGATGTTCATCATAGGAACAGGAAGGGTGTAAGTATTGCAACCGCCAATGTAGCGATACAATGGGATGTGGAGATACTCTGCAGCAGCATGAGCCACAGCCAGAGAAACACCGAGGATGGCATTGGCACCCAGATTAGACTTGGTCTTGGTACCGTCGAGTTCCAACATCTTATAATCGATGGCACGCTGCTCCAAGGCAGAAAAGCCAACCAAAGCCGGAGCAATCACCTGATTCACATTCTCCACGGCCTTCAAGACGCCCTTGCCGCCATAGCGGTTCTTGTCGCCATCACGAAGTTCCAAAGCCTCGTTCTCGCCAGTGGATGCACCAGAAGGAACCGATGCACGACCTACGACACCTGACTTCAATGAAACTTCAACCTCTACTGTAGGATTGCCACGAGAATCCAAGATTTCTCTTGCATGAACATTTTCAATAATCATAATACTATAATTCCTTTAATTACATTAAACATTTCTTATTTTCTGAGTGCAAATTTAGGTATTATCTGGCAAACCACCAAATTTCGGGCATCATCAGAAGTAGGTATTCGCACCAAAATACCTACTTATAGGTAAGAAGAAAAGGCATGGAATATTCCTTTAAGGCCTCTTTACTTTTTCATCATTTTCCCGATAATCTTCTCAAAATCTTCCTTCTGCATGGCTCCCATCTGTATGGTGGGATTGTCCTTCAGCGGGATGAAGAGGAAGGTAGGGATACTGCGGATGCCGAAGACGGAAGCCAGTTCGGGTTCCTGGTCGATATCCACCTTATAGAAATCTATCTTGCCGGCATATTTCCCGGCAAGAGATTCTACCACGGGAGCCATCATCTTGCAAGGACCACACCAGGTGGTGTAGAAATCGATGACGGCAGGACGGGAGCCTGCAAACACCCACTCATCGGGATGAGACTCGTAATCCATAATCTTCTTCCTGAAATCGGAAGCCGTAAGCACCTGCACCTTTCCAGCAGAAGCAGACTGATTACTACTGCCAGCTACTGACTGATCTGCCTTCTCTGCCCCAGCCTTACACTCTGATTCAACACGAGAAGGTAGCCCCTTTGAGCTGCCTTCCTGTTTCTTGTTATTTTGAGAACATCCCATAACGGCTAGAGCCATCATGGCATATAAACAAACGTTTTTCTTCATCTAATCTTTCCTTAAAATTAATAAGCCAAATCGATTGAAACAGGATATACTCGACATGGATCGAAGTATTCCGCACAACTGTTTACCATTGCCTGCAAATCTGCCTTGGCAATGCCATGGAATACCTGCTTGCCGTTTACCGTGATGGTTACAGGCTCATTGAGGTTGACCAACTGGTCATTGAGATAAACTCTCAGCTTGCCACCTGTGGCAGGAGAATAGCTGCGGTTGAACTTCAGGTCAATACCCCACTGCTTATCCTTCAAGATAGTGGTGTAATCCACATTGCTCACCTTGATGGAAACCACGTTCTTGTCGATATCCATCTCGTAGTAGGTTCTCTGCTCTGATGGGCGAGCCAGCACCTGCAGGTTGTAGAAACCCGAACGGTGTCTGCCATCCATCTCGAAATCCTCCCAGAGCACGGTCTTAGGATATGGATTGCGCACAAACTGCTTGAGCCATGGAGTAGTCAGACCATAGGTGATATGATGCTGCATACCCGGCAAGAGCTGGATGCGATGACGGAAGATAGGAGTCTTATCTACAGACAATGGGCGAACCAACTGCGCAGAATCGAAAGCCACCTGGGTGTACCAGGTCAGGTCGTTGCGATAGAAACCGGTATCGTCAGCACCGGTGAGGAAAGAGAAACCGATATTGGCACAGTTTTCCACAGGCGCATTCTTCAAAGGTTCACCACCAGCCATCGGACCCGCTGCAGCCCAATAGTCGGCATAGAAGGAAGCAAGACGCTGACTGCCATAACCACCTTCGCTGATACCGAATACATAGAGACGATTGGCATCCACCTCATTCTTTACCAGGTTCTGGCGAATCAGCTTCTCGAAAGCATACTGCTTGGAGAGATGCCACCAGCGATAATATTCACCCTCGTTAGGAATCTGAGGAATGAAATAGATGGAAGGAGAATCCTGGAAGCTCAGACCGAGCTTGATACCATTCGACCACTCATGATCCTTAGGTCCCGATCCGTGAACATACAGGAAGAGAGGGAACTTACCATCGGCAGCCACTCCCTTCTTACCATAATAATAAGGCATCACCGCATTTGGCTCCAGACACTGAGGCAGATTCCAGGAGCTGTTTTTTGCCAATGTCAGATCTTCAGGTTCTATGAGCTTTTCTTCCTGCAGGTTCTTGTTGGCATCGCACCAGGCTGTCCATACCATCTTCTGGTAGTTGGCAATATCCTTGCCGTCGATAGCAGCCTGGAGCTTGGTGTCAAGAGGTGTGTTTTTAGAGAATTCCGCCTTACCGTCTTTCTCCAATGCTTTCTGCTGCGCTTTGAGCGACTGCATGAAGTAGGCATTCACCTTTTTCTGCAATCCCTGTGACTGCGCCATAGTCTGGGTTGAGTAGCTTAGTGAGGCAAGCGCCATCACCATGTAAATCATTTTTTTCATTTCGTACTATATATTTATTTAATTACTAGTCTTTCAAAGAATAGGTAACCGTAGTCACTACCCTCACCTTTTTAATATAAGGTGTATTGGAATCTCTATCCTCTATCGAGAATTGCCCTTGGTCAGCGTTCATGATCTTATCAATCTTGCTCTTGCTGTTTTCGGCAAACTGAGCAGCTGTCTTCTCGGCATTCTCAATTGCCTCCTGCATCATCTTCGGCTTCATCTCGCGGAAAGCCACATACTCGTACTTCACCGGATTCTCGTAGCCACCATCCACGATGGCCACACCTTTCTGAAGCAGGTCACCCTGTCGGGCGATGATGCCACGAACCACCTTCACATTCCGGGAAGTCACGGTGATGATCGACGTGATGTTGTAACGGTAAGGCTGACGGTTTTCGCCATATCGCTCAGCATTGAGGTCGATGACCACAGGGGCATTGACATTGATTTCATTTGCCTTCACTCCATTTGCCAGCAGGAACTGGCGGATGGTGCTGGTGGTAGCGTTGATCTTCTTATAGAGCTGCGGCAAGTCGTTGCCAATCTCCTTGGAAACGATAGGCCATGTCACCTTATCAGCCTCAACTTCCTTTTCTGCCAATCCTTTCACCACCACTTTGCGGTCTTTGGCAATCACACTTTCAAGTCCAGACTTGACACAAAATCCAAGCACGATAATGCCTATGGCTAAGATCACTGCTTGCTTGATACCTGTATTGACATTCATAATAAGTCCTCCATTTATTAAGTTTAAAATGCTTACGAGGGCAAAGATAAGCAAAAAGATAATAGCAGCCATCTTTTTTAATCTTTTTTATGTTCTAATCTTAACCAGGCAAGAAAGATATGTTAAATCTTCTATACAAACGATACAACCTATTGATTTTTTCACTATCTTTATCCCGTTAAAATGATGTATAACCTTTAAAAACATAACATCATGAAAATAGGTATTCCAAAAGAAATCAAGAATAATGAGAATCGTGTGGGAATGACTCCTGCTGGTGTAGCTGAATTCATTCGACATGGACACGAAGTGATGGTGCAGCATACCGCCGGCGAGAACAGTGGTTTTGCTGATGAAGAGTATGTGAAGGTAGGAGCCAGAATCCTGCCCGACATCCAGAGTGTGTATCGCGAGGCTGAGATGATTATCAAGGTGAAGGAACCTATCGCCGAGGAATATCCACTCATCCATCAGGACCAGCTTGTTTTTACTTACTTCCATTTTGCCTGCGACAGAGAGCTCACCGATGCCATGATCAAGAGCGGCGCTGTCTGCCTGGCTTACGAAACGGTAGAAACCGACAACCATCATCTGCCACTGCTCATTCCGATGAGTGAGGTAGCAGGAAGAATGGCGATTATCAATGGTGCCTACTATCTGCAGAAGACCAAGGGCGGTAAGGGTAAGCTGATTAGCGGTGTGCCGGGCGTGAACCGGGCGAAGGTTCTCGTTCTGGGCGGTGGAACCGTGGGAGAAGCTGCAGCAAGAATGGCAACAGGATTGGGCGCTGATGTGTGGATTACCGATATCAGCCTGCCTCGTCTTCGCCAGTTGGAGATGGAATTGCCTATCAATGCGCACACCCTCTATTCCAACGAGCACAATATCCGAAAGGAATTGCCAGATGTAGATATCGTAGTAGGCAGTGTACTCGTTCCGGGCGACAAGGCTCCACACCTGATTACCAGGGACATGCTGAAGCTGATGGAACCAGGCACCGTGCTGGTGGATGTGGCTATCGACCAGGGAGGATGCTTCGAGACCTCTCATCCAACCACCCACTCCAATCCGATATTTATGGTAGATGGCATTGTGCATTATGCCGTAGCCAACATTCCAGGAGCCGTGCCTCATACCTCTACCATCGCCCTGACCAATGCCACCCTGAAGTATGCCCTCGCTCTTGCCGACAAGGGATGGCGAAAGGCATGCAAGGAAGACAAGGCTTTGTATCGGGGATTGAACATCGTGAATGGCAAGGTAGTTTTCAAGGCGGTTGCCGATGTCTTCGGATTGGAATACGAAGAAATGGTATTATAGGAGATCGCATTATAAATTCATAAAACATAGCTTTCAAGCCCATGGAATCCGATGGGCTTGAAAGTTATGATGTTTTCTGTGGGTCTTTCCAATGATAAAATATGCTAAAAGAGCTTACTTCATCAACAAAAGGATATTTTTTCTTTAGGTAACTCTTGGATATATAACAAAAAAGCCTTATCTTTGCATAAGATAAGCTGCTTCTCAGCAAAATATTTCTAACCCAAAAACAATAAAATGGAGTACAACATGATTGGGACCGCATGGTCGTTACTACCTCCTATCGTCGCCATCGCTCTAGCGCTGAAGACGAAAGAGGTCTATTCTTCTCTTTTTATCGGTATCATTCTGGGTGCCGTTCAATATTGCATTTCGATGGGAACAGGTTTCGACGGATTCCTCGTTCATCTGACCAACCACACCGTAGGTGAAGGCGATGACGCCAAGGCATACGGTTTGATACATTGCCTTTCCGACCCTTGGAACGTGGGCATTCTGGTTTTTCTGGTGGTGTTGGGAAGCATCGTTTCACTGATGAACAAGGCGGGTGGTTCTGCGGCTTTCGGCCGATGGGCTTCCAAGCACGTGAAGTCGAAGATTGGTGTGCAGGTAGCCACCATACTGCTCGGCATTCTGATATTCATCGATGATTACTTCAACTGCCTTACCGTGGGTTCGGTGATGCGCCCTATCGCAGTGCGCAACGGCGTAACCAAGGAGAAACTTGCCTATCTCATCGACTCCACCGCAGCACCAGTCTGCATCATCTCCCCAATCTCCAGTTGGGCAGCAGCAGTATCGGGCTTCGTATCTGGAGGCGAAAACGGACTGGCACTTTTCTGCAAGGCGATACCTTATAATTTCTACGCCTTCTTCACCATTCTCTTTATGCTGGGCATCGTGATCTTGGGCTTCGACTTCAAGGCGATGAGCAAGTATGATGCAAGACTGAAGGAATGGTATGAGCGCACCAACGGAGGAAAGCTCGACGAGGTGAGCGATACCAAGCTGCAGATCGTGGAGCATGGTGTGGGAGCGAAGCAGGAAGAATCATCCAAGAGCAAAGGCTCTGTGAGCGACCTTGTGATTCCAATCATCATGTTGATTATCTTCTGTATGGCAGGCATGGTTTATTCGGGAGGCTTCTTCGATGCCAGCAATGCCAACTATATGAACTTCGTAGATTCCTTTGCAGGAAGCAATGCCTCTATAGGTCTGGTGATTGGTTCATTGGCAGCCTTGATTCTGACCATTCTGATGTTTACGGTTCGCAAGACCTTACCGTTCGATGAAGGGATGAGTAGTCTGATCAAGGGATTCGAGGCAATGGTACCAGCCATTCTGATTCTTACCCTGGCATGGACTCTGAAGAGTATGACCGACTCGCTGGGAGCAGCAGAATATGTATCTACTGTGGTGGCAAGCAGTGCTTCAGAACTTCAGATGCTTTTGCCAGCCATCATCTTCCTGGTTGCAGCCTTCCTGGCTTTTGCCACAGGTACATCCTGGGGAACCTTCGGTATCCTGATACCTATCTGTATCGCAGTATTCCCAGGAGCCGACCCATTGCGCATCATTTCCATCTCTGCCTGCATGGCTGGTGCTGTCTGTGGCGACCATATTTCACCTATCAGCGATACCACCATTATGGCAAGTGCCGGAGCCGAGTGCAAGCATGTACACCATGTTTCATCTCAGTTGCCATACGCGCTTACAGTAGCTGCTGTAAGCTTCCTGACATTCATCGTGGCAGGTTTCACCCATACGCTGGGAATGGTAACAAGTGCCATCATTTCGTGGATATTCGGTGTGGCGATGCTTGGTTTTGCTTTATTTTATCTAAACAATAGGTCGAAAGTAAAATAAACCTTAATTTTCTTGCATAATTAGGAACTTTTCAATATCTTTGCAAAAGAAAAATAATAAAGAACATATTAATAACATAACACAGAATACATTATGAAGGAATTAAAAGGAACAAAAACAGAGAAGAACCTTCAGGAGGCTTTCGCTGGTGAATCACAGGCTCGTAACAAATATACATATTTTGCAAGTAAGGCTAAGAAGGACGGTTATGTTCAGATAGCTAACATCTTTGAAGAGACTGCTGCCAACGAGAAGGAGCACGCTAAGTTGTGGTTCAAGTACCTGGAGGGCGGTGCTATCCAGGATACAGAGAAGAACCTGGAGGCTGCTGCCAATGGCGAGCACGACGAGTGGACCGAAATGTATCCACGCATGGCAAAGGAAGCTCGCGAGGAAGGCTTCGAGGAGATTGCAATCAAGTTTGAGATGGTGGCTGAAATCGAGAAGCACCACGAGGAGCGTTATCGCAAACTCTTGAAGAACGTGCAGGACAAGCTCGTCTTCTCTCGTGATGGCGACTGCATCTGGCAGTGCTCTAACTGCGGTCATATCGTAGTAGGCAAGCAGGCTCCAGAGGTTTGCCCAGTCTGCAACCACCCACAGAGCTACTTCCAGATTGAGGCTCAGAACTACTAAGATTCTATTATAGGAAATTGAACGATAGGATAGGATTATAACATAGAACCTATCATATAGAAGAGTTCCTATAGAACCAGATAAAAATCCCCTGATGCAATGAGACATGCATCAGGGGATTTTCTTTTACCACTGGTTGATATCAGCTTTTGCCTCTATCTTTTTCTCGATGTTATCAGGAAGTTTGGAGAAGAAGTCGTAGCCGGTGATACGCTCCACCTCATCTACTGAGTTAACGAAATCCTTCTTCTGCAGTCCGGTAGCTCCCTGGTTGCGACAGATGAAACCGATGGCTTGCTGATTCTTGCCGGTGCGGAGGATAACCTTGAAGAAAGCATCAGGCACCACCACCTTGTTCTTACCCAGTTTGCGATGCTGCTTATTCAGGAATATCGGACCGCAAACGATATAAACCTTGCCATATTTCTTAGCCCAGGTACGGCATTGTTGTTCGATACTATTCCAGATTCCTGCATTCAGGGCATGAGTCTGAGGACACATATTGGTCATCAGGAAGCATTCGTCCATAGCCTTCTGATTCCACTTGTTATCGCCAGCCGGACAGAGATGTCCTCTATCATAACCGCTGTTGTAGTAATCTGCCTTTGTTCCCTTAGGAGATGGCATATCCATATCATCCTCAAAGTCGCCACGCTTCAACTTTCCTAAAGCATGAGCACGGGTCAATGACCATGCCACCCAGTTAGGCTGACGGGTATCATGATTATATGAAACGGTATAGGCAAAACGCTTTCTGATGGTTTGCGATACCTTTTTCTTTGAAACCGGGATTTCCATTCCCGGTGCATCCCCCTGTGCAGCTGGCACCATAGAGGATGAAAAGCCCAAAATAGAGAGCAGTGCGATGGCTCCTGCCAGCACCCAGCCTCTCATTTTCTTATTGAATTGAATCATCTTTATTCTATATGAAGAGATTATTATATATTCAAGTTTCACTAGTGAGGGAATTGAGTGATAGCTTGCTTAACTTCACTTAACTTCCCTATATGCGTATCCTATTCTGCAGGATTGATCTTTTCCAGCATGATTTCTATCAGCCTCGGAACCCCATAGTCTTCTATCTCACTTTCCCTGATCCAGATGTAATCATCCGGAAGCGGAGGACGACTTTCTGTTTCCAGCAGATAGAAGTCGGCAAGAAGGACGCGATGAGTCAGAACGTGCTTGACATCTTTAGCCAGCAAAATCGGATTCTTGACGAAAGAAGGCAGTTCCTTGATATCCGAAACATTATAAGGCTCCCATAATCCCTGCCAGATATCTCCTTCTCCACGGCGATGGATGGCAACCATCGGTTCTGAATTCCCAGCACCATCCGCTGCCGAAGATTTACACCTTATATATATATAGGAGAGATGGCGGGTCTTCACCTTCACGGTCTTGTTCTTGACAGGCAGTTCCTCTACCCTGCCGCAACGCAGAGCCTCGCAGGTTTCGGCAAGCGGACAGAGCAGACACTTCGGAGACTGGGGAGTGCATTGAATCGCACCGAAATCCATCATTCCCTGATTATAGGATGCCGCATCGGAAGCAGGCAAGAGCGATTGTGCCAAAGCAGCAAACTCCTTTTTACCCTGGGTTGAGTTGATGGGAGTATCGATGCCGAAATATCGGGAAAGCACCCGATAGACATTGCCATCAACCACAGCTGCCGGAATACCGAAAGCAAAGGAACCGATGGCAGCAGCGGTATAATCACCTACTCCCTTCAGGGATTTGATACCTTCGAGGGTATTGGGAAAGTCACCGAGAGCCACAATCTGCTTGGCGGCAGTATGGAGATTGCGGGCACGGGAGTAATACCCCAAGCCCTGCCAGAGTTTCAAGACATCATCCTCGCTGGCAGCAGCCAGGTCTTCTACCTTGGGATAGGTCTGCATGAACCGTTCCCAATATTCCCAACCTTGGGCTATGCGGGTTTGCTGAAGGATGATTTCGCTCAGCCAGATGGCATAAGAATCCCTGGTTTCGCGCCAAGGCAGGTCTCTGCCGTTCTCACGAAACCAACGGATAATGACAGCAGAAAAGCTATTCATAAAGTTCAATGTTCAAATCTCAAAGTTCAAAGTAACTACTGCTCCGGATATTGCTCGTAAATCTTCAGACCGAATTCATTGGCAAGCGCATAGGCATGCTCCATGATGTCGGCAAGGATATGCTCGTAAATTAACCCATACCTTATCCTTGATGAAGAAATAGAACTCGATCGGAAGACCACACTGGGTAGCCTCCATGTGGCGCACCATCAAGGTAAGTTCCGTATTCACCTCAGGGCGCTGACGCAGATATTTCTCCATAAACTTACGGTAAAGCTGAAGATTGGTTGGGGCAAGGGCTGCCGGATTCTTCAAATCCTCAATATCCTTTCCTTCCGCAATATCCTTTTCTATCGCCTTCTGGAGAGAATCCTTCAACTTGAAAGAATCCTCTACGGCAAAATGCTTGGCAAGCAGCTCCTGCTTCAAAGCCTCATCCACCAATCGGATGCTACGGAAATCAAAATAAACGATTCGCTTTACTCTTCTTCCACCACTCTTCTGCATACCAATCCAGTTCTGGAACGAACCATTCACCAGGGTAGCTGGAGAGATAGTAACGATGGTATTATCAAAATTACGCACCTTTACGGTAGTAAGTGACATATCCTCAACTATACCATTGGCATCTACCGACTTCACGGTAATCCAGTCACCCTTGTGCAACATATCATTGCTGGTGAGTCGCACACCGGCAGCCAGACCGAGGATAGTATCCTTGAATACCAACATCAGCACAGCCGATGTGGCACCCAAGCCAGCAAACAGAGTCATCGGATTCTTCCCCAGCAGGATGGCTACCACCACCACACCTGCCACGAAGAGCATCAATATTCTGAGCACACCGCAGAAGGTATGGAAATACTGCTGAGCCGAAGAGCGGCGCTCTCCGCTATTCTCCAATCCCTTGAAGGAACCGATGAACACCAATACCGTGCGAACCGACATCACTACGATATAGATACCCGTAGCACGCTCCAGAATCTCCTTGAATATAGGATATTCCAGATAGATAAGCGGCATGAGCGACCATATTACCACTGCAGGCACGATATGACAGGCAGAAGTGAGCACCTTCTTATTCAGCAACACATCATCCCAGGAAACCTCTGTCTTTTCCGTAATCTTCGAAATCAGCGGAACCAAAATCTTACGACACAGGAAATCGCTCAACATCGCCAGCAAGATAGCGGTGACGGTGAGCAGGATATGACGAAGCATAGGCACGTAATCACCAGTGACACCTGCCCATGTTATCATTTCATCTACAAATCTACGAATTTCTTCCATAAACTATAAACTGTAAACTATCAACTCTTAACTATCTACTCTTATCTATCAACTCCCATTTATGGTTGGCAGAGCAGGTTACAAACCTTGTCTGCAAAATGTCTGGCATTGCTGCCATGCATGACTCCATTATTGATGATAGAGAAGCAAAGCTCATGTCCATTGGCTGCCGTACAATAGCCAGCCAGCGAGATGATACCGGTCAGAGTACCCGTCTTAGCCTTGACATTGCCGTGGGCACTGCCGCTCTTCATACGCTTCTTCAGGGTTCCATCCACACCTGCTATAGGCAAGGAATGAATCAGATGCTGCTTGATGTTGTCGTTGCGGAAAGCATAACGGAGCATCATCACCTCCAGCTCGGCACTGAGATAGTTGTAGAGCGACAAGCCCGAACCATCTGCCAGTCTGTAGCGGGAAGCATCCAGTCCCAACTTATTGATCAACTGCCGTTCCACGTTACGGGCACTCTTGGCACTTGCCGGTCGGTTGCCCGTAGAAGCCGCAATCTGGTAATACATGCACTCGGCATAGAGATTGTCACTCTCCTTCATCATCTTATGCAGTACCTGGTCCATCGTATGGAAACGGGTACAGATGGTAAAGGCATTGGCAGGACAGGTCTTGGTAGAGGCATACATCTCCTCATATTCGATGTCAGCATCCTTCAACTTAGCCAGGAAACGGTCCATGAAGATGTCCTTGCGGGAGAACACCAATGGTGAAAGTACCGGATTGTCATCATCCCAGCACCAGCCTTCGCCCAGCAATGCCGCATCCTTCATCGAACGGTCGGCATATACGTTACCGCGAATGGTATCCACACCCATATCCTTGAGACTGTTGACAAATGCCGTCAGGTCATCACTGTTGAAACGGGGATCCATACCTCCCACACAGTAAACATCACCCGTCAGCACACCGTCCTCGATGGTTCCGGTATATTTCAACTGAGTCTTGAACTGATAGGAACCACCCAACTTGTCAAGTGCGGTGATGGCTGTCAAGAGCTTCATCGTACTTGCCGGGCGCATCAACTGTCGCTCGTTGTGCTTGTAGATGCAGGAATCAGCATCCATATCCCAGACCATGATACCCACCTGCGATGTCTCAAACATCTTACTTTCCAAGAGTTTGCCGATACCTACTTGCACCGATTCGGGCCAAGGCAGCTTCAAAGTATCGGCAGCCAGGGAATCCAACATCGTGGAGTCGGTCACTTCCGTGTCGTCCTGCGGCTCCACCACTTCTCCTTCAATCACATCCTGAGCCTGCACCGGCATCGCCATGAGCGTTGCCACGATGAAGCTCATCATCATATATATAATCTTTTTCATTGTCTTTTACTAATTTCTTTCTCGAAAGCCTCTTCATTATCGGGCTGCACCGTTACCATATTATGATGTCCGTATTCTATCACCAGGCAATGATCCAATCCCAGAAAGGTCTTGGCGGTATGCACGCTGGTGATGTCGCATACCGGCACATTCCTGTTGGAAGAGAACCTGCCCTCGTTGATGATGAGATATTCCATCTCGTCATCTCGGTCGATAGGTTTCACCTTCTTGAAGGTATAGGTGGTATTCAGAATACGCTCAATCATGCCCACAATGATGATGGCAACGAAAATGCCAATAATCGCCATCTTGACCCAGAAGAAATATCCTGCCAGGAGGGCGAAAACCACCACTCCAACACGAGCCGTCGCATTGAAGCGCTTATGAAAAGTTCTATCTGCCATATCTCGTTCTTTTATCTTTAAAATAGCGTTTTCAGCTACTATTTGATAGTCTAAAAGACTATATTACCTTAAAATTCGCTGCAAAATTACAAAAAATCCCTCTCTTATTACTCTTTTTAAAGAGAAATTAGTACTTTTGCAAACAATTAAGCATTATTAGAATAAACTCACATGGTTTATAAGTATGATTTTCTGATTATCGGCTCAGGAGTTGCCGGTATGAGTTACGCCCTGAAAATAGCCAGAGCGCATAAAGGTAAAGTGTGTATGATCTGCAAAACCTCACTCGATGAGGCAAACACTTCATTTGCACAAGGTGGTGTGGCGTCAGTTACCAACTTGGAAGTAGATAACTTCGACAAGCACATACAGGATACAATGATCGCTGGTGATTACATCAGCGACTATAAGGCTGTGAAGCAGGTTGTCACCATGGCACCGGAGCAGATCAAGGAGCTCGTGCAGTGGGGTGTCAACTTCGACAAGCAGCAGGATGGCAAGTTCGATCTTCATCGTGAGGGCGGACACAGCGAGTTCCGCATTCTTCATCACGCTGATGATACAGGTGCTGAAATCCAGCGTGGTCTGATGGAGGCTGTGCGCAACTGCCCGGACATCGATATCAAGGAAAATCATTTCGCCGTGGAGATTATCACCCAGCACCACTTGGGTGCCCGTGTTACCCGCCGTACTCCTTATATCAACTGTTACGGAGCCTACGTACTGAATCCTGATACCCAGAAGGTGGATACCTATCTGAGTAAGGTTACAGTGATGTGTACCGGTGGATGTGGTGCCGTTTACCAGACTACCACCAACCCAGTCATCGCTACCGGTGATGGCGAGGCGATGGTTTACCGTGCCAAGGGTACCGTAGCCGATATGGAGTTCGTACAGTTTCACCCTACAGCCCTCTATCATCCTGGCGAGACCCACCCTGCATTCCTCATCACCGAGGCAATGCGTGGATACGGCGGCATCTTGCGTCTGCCTAACGGCGAGAGCTTCATGGAGAAATATGATGAGCGCCTGAGCCTGGCTCCTCGTGACATCGTGGCCCGTGCCATCGATAAGGAGATGAAGATTCACGGTCTGGATCATGTCTGTCTGGATGTTACCCATAAGAATCCGGAGGAGACCAAGCATCACTTCCCTAACATCTACGCCAAGTGTCTCAGCATCGGCATCGATATTACCAAGGATTATATCCCGGTTCGTCCTGCTGCTCACTATATGTGTGGTGGTATCAAGGTAGATCTGAACGGCTGTTCAAGCATCAACCGCCTCTATGCCTTGGGCGAGTGCTCTTGCACCGGTCTGCATGGTGGCAACCGTCTTGCCAGCAACTCTCTCATCGAAGCTGTGGTTTATGCCGAGACAGCCGCCAAGCACAGTCTGGAGCATGTTGATGAATACGACTTCAATGAGAAGGTTCCTGCATGGAACGACGAGGGTACCATGACCAACGAGGAGAAAGTTTTGATTACCCAGAGCATCAAGGAAGTAGGCGAATGCATGAGCAACTATGTAGGTATCGTTCGTAGCGACCTCCGTCTGAAACGTGCCTGGGACCGCCTCGACCTTCTTTACGAAGAGACCGAGAATCTCTTCAAGCGTGTGAAGGTAAGCAAGGATCTCTGCGAGCTCCGCAATATGATCAATGTAGGTTACCTCATCACCCGTATGGCTATCGAGCGCAAGGAGAGCCGTGGTCTTCACTATACCATCGACTACCCTGTGCATGCTTACGATAAGAAGTAAAGTTTTTTAAGCTATCATATAAAGCCGCCAGGATATTCTCACACGATATCCTGGCGGCTTTTTCTATGCTTATATGAAAGCTCAAATCCTTAATGACACTAATGTCCAATGACACTAATGCCACACCCTCGTTTGTTCGTTTTTAACAGGAAGCCAACTTTCGGGATTGTTTCTAATTGAACACTCTCATCAATCGATAAGATTTTTCTTAGTTGAGAGATGTAGTTATCTAAGCTGGGGTCAGAATAGTTGCCATCAGGCCATAACTGACGTTTCAAAGTTTGACGAGTCGTAATCTTCCCTAGATTTTGTGCTAATATACTAAGCACCTCAAACTGTTTCTGGGAAAGATGAATTTGATCGTTATTTTTAGTAAATAGAGCATGGAATTGCATTTGCAAGTTTAGACTGCCTATTTGGATATCGGTCACTATCCCTAACTTTTCATCAGTTTTTGCAAAACGCTGGATGTATGCGCCAAGTTCATCTATCTCAAATGGTTTCTTCAAGAAATGAAAAGCGCCATTCTCCAGGGCTTGAGCGATGTACTCCATCTGGATATGCGAGGACATGATGATAACAGGTATGTTGATGGCATGAAGCTTCAAATCTTTTAGTTTCTCTATGCCATTTCCCATGCCTACCTCAACGTCTAGTACCAATATATTAGGTTGGACCTCAGAAATCTTATCCAAAAGTCCATCCAATGAGTCTAGATAGTAAGGTTTCATGCTTAACCCTTCTAAGCCCAGTACCAGTGTAGTGCCTAGCAACTTATCGTCATCCACAATGATTACTTTCAATTTTTCCATTTTTCTTGCCATTTTTATTGTGCCTTAGGAAGAGTGAAGGTAAAACAGCTTCCCTTTCCTAATTCACTATTTATGCGTATTCTTCCATGATGTGCTTCCACCACATATTTCACCACAGCCAATCCGATGCCATATCCCTTAACCTGTTTATGCTGCCGCACACGGTAGAACTGTCTGAAAATCAACTTCTGGTCCTTGGGGGCAATGCCCCATCCATCATCGGTTACGCTAACCTCGATATTTTCGTCTATATTTCTGACCAACACTTGAACATTCACTCCGTCATCAGAATATTTCAGTGCATTCTCCACCAGATTTCTCATCACATTACGTATATATAATTCGTCGGCATATGCCATGCCTTCGCCTTGCGACTCATCGGAAATTACGATGGTATGCGGCTTCACCTTATATAATATGTCCATATCTGTCTTAACGATATTTGTTAATTCCAGAAGACTGACCTTCTTCAAATTGAGTAACATTCTGTCATTGCCACCCTTGGCTGCAAGCAATATAGACTCTATATCGCTCACCAGCAACTTAGCCTTGTCACTTGCTTGTGAAATTACATCCAACAATATCTTATCTTCCTTTACCTTCATATTTAGCAAACTCAATACAGAGATAACGCTATTGATAGGAGCCTTGAGGTCGTGGATGATACCATTAACGCCTAGTTCTCGATTTCTTAGCAGCTGCTCTTTTCTCTTGATTACCAAGAGATGGTAGCCGATGCAAACTACAGCTATCAGCACAAATAGTACAGACAGTGCCAATGTCCATATAGAGTGTGCTATGAACTTAGAAGGTGGAACAGGCATAGCAACTCTTACAAATCGGAGATTGGCTAAATTTACTGCTACATCTTTTGAGCAAACCCACGAGGAAGGTACATTCTTTACTCCCTCTGCCTTTATTATCTTTTTATTTTTGTCGAGTAAGAATATGGAGCGCTCTATCTTGTCTTCCATTCTTCTGCTAACAATTTCATTCAGATTTGCTAAATTAAGCGGCTTACCTTCTTTTTCTATTTGGTCTTGTTCCAATAAGGTGAGCGCATCTGACGTGCTACTTATAATGCCTTTTCTTTTCAAAGAACCGATATTCAATGTGCGTAAGTTAAAAAACGGCTCTTTCTTAATTTCTCCAGGTATTTGATTAAATGAATGAAATATTTTATATTTGATATGTTGCTTTTCCTTTTTAATCCCCCCTTTTTTGCTTTTTGCTCTATTATGGTACTCTTCGTCAACTGATTGCACTAACACATCATTGATTTTATCAACACATTCTAGTTTGTAATTTAAATACTGCAAGTGCACATTGTATCCTTGCAGGCATACTATCATTATGATAGCTAACAATGCAATATAATAAACCTTCTTCATAATCCTTCTATTTAAACACTGCAAAAGTACAAAAAAAAAATCGAACTTGGAACAAATAATATCTGCTTATTAGAAAAATATTAGATTTTTGTTAGAAATTATAAGGAAAACATTGATTACCTTTGCAACCGATTAAAATAATTATAAAAACATGGTCACATTAACTAAAATTTTAAAAGAGAAAATTATGAAGAAAAAGATATTATTGCCATTTCTGTGTATAGCAACTATGCCTGTTATGGCTCAACACATCACTGGAAAAATTATCAATGAGCAGGGCGAAGCCTTGCCTTATGCGAATGTATTCTTGCTAAATCAACAGGACTCAACATTCATTAAGGGTACTGTTAGCGACGAAGCAGGTGTGTTTTCTGTAGATGGATATTTCAAAGGAGACATACTCAAAGTGTCTGCCATGGGATATAAGACCAGTTATCTTCCTTGCCAAAGTGATTCTGTGGGAATCATTGCCATGCAGGAAGATACCAAGCTATTAGGTGAAGTCGTGGTGAAGGGACATCGCAACTACGTGAAGTCTAACAATATGGGATTAAACGTCTCCATGATTGGCAACCCTTTGTCCAAGTTGGGGTCTGCCATAGATGCCATCAAGCAGATGCCATTGATTAGTGGTATCGGTAATAACATTTCAGTGTTGGGCAAAGGAACTCCTGAGATTTATATCAACCATCGGAAGGTAAGAGACAATTCTGAACTGCAACAACTCTCCTCGCAGAATATTGAAAGAGTAGAAATCATTACCAATCCTGGAGCTAAATATGAGGCAGATGTGAAGTCGGTCATCATCATCCATACCAAAAAGCAGGATGCAGGATGGGCAGGCTTAGCAAAAGCCGGTGCTACACTTTCTGATGTTTCATACGGGAGAACGGGCCTGGACTTGTCTTGGACTGGCAGCAATGGACTTGGAGTGTATGCCGGAGCCAATTATGCCGGGGACGGAGAAAAGCAAACAGGCTACTATCTGGAAAAGTTTGGCAATAATGAGTATGAAACAAAAACAAATACTACCTATGAGAATCGTGCGCATAAGTTAAACGCCAATATAGGTGCTAGTTACGACTTTGGAGCCAATTCTCTGGGCATCCGTTATGAATTTAGCAGAAAACCTAAGGGAAAATACTCTTCAACAAATGACATCCAGACAAATGTAGAGCCAGAGAATGCACAGCTTGAGTCAACGAGTGAACAGTCAAAGCAGAATACACGCCATTATCTCAACTCTTATGCTATATTGAAATTCGGTGAAAAGAAGAACTATCTGTTGGCGGCAGATGTGGATTATCTTTACAACTTCTCCAATGAACTCTCTGATGTCAACGAGCAAGGTGAGAACTATGCGAATCATATTGGTACAGTAAGTCATAGCAACAATCACCTGGTAGCGGGCAAGACTAATTTCACTGCTTCATGGAAGGCTGTAACTCTAGACTTAGGCGTCCAATATTCGTATACCAAGACTCGCCAATCTTTTGAGGGAAGCACCTCTAATGACGAGGCTCTCTTTGACGCTTCTCGTGATGAGGAACGCCAGCATCTGACAGCAGGATACATTACGGTAAATTGGCAGCTTAGCCCCTCATGGAGCGCAAGAACAGAACTGCGTGTAGAAAACACCGACTTTGCTTATATACTTAATGGTGAGAAGGTTGCTGAACAATCTAAGAGTTTTACGGATTGGCTCCCATACGTAAGCATTGATTATCAGAACGGCAATCTAAGTTTGGGATTATCTTACAGCTCTTCAGTTGACCGTCCTAGCTATAGTATGCTGAGCAATACTTATTCTTATGCCTCGCATACATCATGGATGCTTGGAAATCCTTTGCTGAAATCATCACTAGAAAGAGAGCTAAGTTTGGATGTGAGTTATCGTAAGACGAGCTTGAGTCTCTCTTATGTACATAGCATGAGAGAACTTGCCACAACTTATTCATATATGGAAAACAAGAAGGTAAATATCATCAAGAATGTAAACTTACCTAGCTATGATTATTTTCAGATGGTGGCTGGGCAAAGATTGGACATAGGCATCTGGCATCCTACGCTACACGGTGTGCTGAGATTGCAGAAGTTGGAATATGGTAATCCTGAAAAGTCATACAACAAGCCGTTGTTGAATATGACTATGCGCAACCGCTTTGACTTACCTTGGGGAATCTATGCTTATTTCGATGGAATATGGGTTAGCAAAGGATATTCTGCCACCAACTATACCAAGGGATATGTTCTCCTTGACATGGGACTTAACAAGAGCTTGGGCAATTGGGCATTTACCATCTACTGGAATGATAGCTTTAAGCTTTGGCGTCAAAAGAACTTGATTGAGACCAATGGAGTATCTTTCTATCAAAACCTCAAGGGCGGTGTTCACAATGTATCTCTCAATGTAACCTATTCTTTCAACAAGAAGAAGAGTTATCGAGGCAAGGGCGCAGCTCGGGAGGAAATAAACCGATTGTAAAACAGAAATCAGTTGGAGCTGGGAAGCTAAGTAAAAAGCCGCCAGGATATTCTCACACGATATCCTAGCGGCTTTTTCTTTGCTTATATGAAAGCTCAAATTAATGACATTGATGACTACACTTTTGCAGCAAAGATTTTGGTAAAACGACATAAATCACAAAAATAAATTTTGGTAAAACGACATATTTTCGCCAAAAAGATTTTGGTAAAACATATTTTTTATGTAACTTTGCACCCATAAGACATTGAAAATATGGAGAATATGGTATTTAAGAGAAAAATATATAGCCAAATGGCTGAATGGAAGGAAATTTCCAAGGGAAGTACAGCCCTCCTTGTAGAGGGTGCTCGCCGTATTGGAAAGTCAACTATCGTAGAAGAATTTGCCAAGAATGAATACGAATCATACATTTTGATAGATTTCAATGAGGCTTCCAAGGAAGTGAAAGCACTCTTTGATGATCTTATGAATATAGATTTCATTTTTCTTTTCCTGCAGAATGCTTACAATAAAACATTGCATGAGCGAAAGTCGGTTATCATCTTCGATGAGGTACAACAATGTCCGAAAGCCCGACAAGCCATCAAGTATTTGGTAAAAGACGGTAGATATGACTATATAGAGACTGGCTCACTTATCAGCATACATAAGAGCACTAAGGACATTAGTATCCCTAGCGAAGAACATCGTATCGAGATGTTTCCGATGGATTACGAAGAGTTCAGATGGGCCATGGGGGACACGGCTAGCGTGCCTCTGCTGCGTCAAGTTTTCGATAAGAAAATATCTCTAGGCGAGGGAGTCAACAGATTGAAGATGAGAGAACTACGCCTATATATGTTGGTAGGAGGAATGCCACAAGCTGTCAATGTTTATCTTAACACTAACAATCTACAGCAAGTAGATACCGTTAAGCGACAGATTCTCCAACTATATGCTGATGATTTCAGAAAGATAGACCCATCGGGCAAAATATCCAAACTATTCATGTCTATCCCAGCCCAATTGAGCAAGAACCAGCTCCGCTATCAGCCTACTTCTGCTGTAGGAAGAATGGCTGCTGAGAAAATAGATGAGTTGATACTCAACTTAGAAGACAGCAAGACGGTTAACATTGCGTACCACACGGATGATCCGAATGTAGGAATGCCACTGACAGCCAACATCAACAAGTACAAACTGTACATAGGCGATACGGGACTATTCGTAACTTTGGCTTTCTGGGACAAGGATTATACGGAGAACATCATCTACCAGAAACTGTTGAGCGACAAGCTATCCACCAACATGGGATACGTATTTGAGAATCTGGTTGCCCAAATGCTGAGAGCCTCAGGCAACAGACTCTTTTACTATACTTTTCCAAAGGATGCCACGCATTCTTACGAAATCGACTTCTTGTTGTCACGCGGCAATAAGTTGTGCCCAATAGAGGTCAAGTCGTCTGGTTACAAAACGCATGCCTCGCTTGATGCTTTCTGTCAAAAATTCTCCGACAGGATAGTACATCCATACTTGGTTTACACCAAAGATCTACAGAAAGATGGGCAAACACTCTTGATTCCGATTTACATGACCCCATTCTTATAAAGTAAGAATGCGCTGGGAGCGCAGGTTTGTTACCTGCCCTCCCAGCGACAACCTTGCAAAACACAATGTCTTTTTTTTGTCGCACCTTTGCACCGTAGTTGGGAGATTAAAACATCATCTCGTCAGCGAGAACTTGATGCTCAGACCGAAATCCTGCGTGGTGGTAGGATAACTGCTGCTCGACAAGAGCGGCGTATTGGTCTGGCGATCATAGTAGAAACTCATGGTGAGCATCTTGCTCAAGGTATAATCAGCCGTGAAACTCAGCTTCAGGGCATTGTTGCCGCTGCTGGCGCTGCTCGTCATCGTGGCTATATCACGGACGATGGCTGCCTGCTTGCGAAAACTGAAGTCAAGACGCAGGTTCAGGTCATGATTAGGACCGTAGTTCTGGGTCTGATTCTTGCCCTTGCTTCCGTTTCTGCTGTTTTGTTGGGCACCCGTTCTTCCCTTCACCTTATGTGCCTTTGGAGCACCGAAGAGGTTGAAGTTGTTGATGCGATAGCCCATACCTACCACCCAGTCTTTGCTCAGCGCCTCGTTCACCTGTACACTCGTCATACTGAGGTTCAGCACTCGGGTCTGGCGATACTCACCCTTGATGGTCATATTGTTGTTCAGCGTTACATCCATACCGAGCAATGGCGAGAATGCCTCGTTGATGCTCACCTGCGAAACATTGAACATGCTGCTAGGCGATGGATTGCCCGTAGAGGCATCCGTCACGAAGCCCAGACCATTCATATACTCCTGATAGGTACTGTAGCTGCTATAGCTGCCCACGGCAAAGATGCTCTTGTAGGCGTGGTTGATATTCACACTCTTGAAGTGATCACGGAACCAAGGCAACTTGCCCAAGCCACTATAGCGCACCGTCCAGTTTGGCAAGAGCCGGCTCAATGCCGGGAAGATGGAGAGCGAACTGCCACCCATCGAGGTATAGGCATTGAGGAATGCAGGAATCATCACATCACCACTATACGGATTAACCGGTGTGCGGGAAGCATCATACTTGCCTCCACCCAAGGTAGAACCCACAGGATATACCGTTCCGGCATACTGCGACTCCACCCGCTGGCGAAAACCATCGAGCGAGTTGACAAACTTCTCGAAAGTCCTGCTGCGATAACCACTGTTGGCATTTCCGATGCCCTCGAAAGCCGAACTCAGCGAGATGGTAGTCATCTGGAAAGTTCCGCTCTGGGTGGTCGGTGTACCCTCATACATATACTGTATGCTCTTCTGCGTGGTCATGGTGCGGGTGGCAGAAAGGTCTATCTTGAAATCCCTGACTGGTTCCAGGGTGGCACGCAGCTGCAGATTCTCGGTCTTGCTGGTAGTAGCCGGCGTAGCAATCGAGTCGTTGCAGAGCAGCCAGTCGTTGTCTCTTGCCTTTCCTATATAGCTGTCATCCACCAGTCCGAAGGCGAAATCCAGTCCCGGCGCCATCGTTCCCACTTTCTTCTGTCCGAAGGCATCACCCACGTTAGGAGTAAAGCCCGGCAGAAGCATCTGATAGTTGTTGCGGTAGGTGAAGCTCACCTTGCGCAGCATCATTGCCAGTCGGGCTGCCGTCTGGGCAGTCCGATACCATTTTTCGTTATCGAGCGGCTCTTTCGGCATCACCGTAATCTTCAGCTTCATCATGCTATCCACCTTCGACTTGATACGGATCTGGTTGTTATCCACCTTTTTATATTTCAGATGATACACCTTTCCATCCTCCGTCTTGGCAGAGATGATGAGTCGCTTGCTGTTCTTGCCATGTCTGATGAGCAGGGTAGTATCCGGCAGGAGGGTGATTTCTTTCTCGAAAGCCTTCCTGTTTTTCGGAAGCGCCTTTGCCAGATCTACCTGATTCTTCTGCCCATTCTTCTGCATATCGTTCTTCTGCTGGGCATTCTTCAGCAAAGCCTGCTTCCGCTTGGCTTCCTTCTCCTTCTTCTTCCTCTCTATCTCACTCCTGCTTATCGAGCGGTTGAATCGGTCATTCGCCTTCTTGAGGAATGGGATGTGGTTGTAGAGGCGCACCAGGTCGAAGCTTCCGTTAATCGTCAGCTCGCGCTGGGTGTTGATGGTGTTGCCATACGAGTTGCCGTTCTCATCCTCCGTGCCTCGCTCCCAAGTATAGTTGGCGTTGTAGGAGGCATCGGTATTCACCCAGTCGAAGACTGGCAGCAGATGGATAGGCAACTTATAGGATGCCGTGAAGTTCTGACTGTAGTCGAGCGGCGTACCCCAGCTCTTCACACTCTGCCATACCGAACTCCGATACACCGAATCCTTCCAGGCATGATACTGGTCGGCATAGAGATCAGCATTCACATCCGGATAAGGCACATCTACCTGTGCATGGGTAGCACTCTGGAAGTTCATGTGCAGGTTCTTGGTCAGATCCCAACGCAGAGAGAACTCGCGGTTCCAGAGAAACTGGTCGCTCACGGTGAGCGGCAGCTGCGAATTGAGCGTACTCTCCATATCGCGTTCCTGCAGCTCATAGGTTTCGTGCGTCATCTCCGTATTGAAGGCGATGTTCTGAGGCAACCAGTTTAATCCGAATCGCTTCAGAATGTCGAGCCACTTGCTCTTGTTCTTCCACTTTTTGAAAGGTTCCCACGCCTTATAGATTGGTGTCCAGGAATAATCCAGGGCTCCGCGCCAGTTGTCCCGATTCTCGAAGACCGTGGTCTCACCCGTGGTATGCTGATGGGCATGACTGTAGGTAAACGAGAAGTTGGCTGGATCATAAGGCATCGGATGACGACGGGTGGCGATACCTACCCGGGCATTGGATACCGAGAAGTTGGTCTGGGTGACTTTGGTCACGGCGATGTTCTCGATAGAGTCCCGCTCAGCCTTCGAACCGGCGGCATCCAGCGCATCCTTCAGTTCCATATCCGTATCCAGCGGATTGTATTTCGGAGAAGTCTTCTCCTTCGTCACACTATAATATAAAGGTATGCTTACCTTCGCCTTGTCGGGGAAGAACTTACCCATCTCCAACGAGGTGGTCACGCTATAGGTACCATAATTATCGGTGCTGCGGCTAGCCACGCCGTCTTCCAGACCGCCGAAGCCTTCGCTCATATAGCGGCCGGTAGCATTCACGCTACCCAGGTCGGAGAGCTGCACGTTCAGATTGGCATTGGCTGCCCATCCTCCCTTGTTGTTATGCTCCAGAAGCCGGAGTTCGTTGACCCAGACTTCTCCACTCTTCACCTCATCCGACTTGTTTCTCACACCTATCATCAGCGTCTTTACCTCGCCCAGGCTCGGATTGCCCACGATGGTGATCCGGTTGCCCGGATGTTCTGCATCCATCATCATATAAGGTGCCATATAGGAAGCCATGCCAGCAGTCTTCGCCTTGTTTCGCTCCTTCTTGAGACTGGTAAATACGCTCAGGTTTACATTGAGCATATTCTCCTCCGGCCAGACCAGCTTTCTGTCGGCAGAACTGTTGCGGTTATAATTGTTGCGAGGTTCGGTCAGCTTGAGCGGAATCTCATACTCATAGTAATTGTTCTTATAGTCGCTGCCCAGACGGATGAAGACCGCCAGCTGGTCGTTCTTCAGATTGGTGGCGTTCTGCTCCAGGGCATTGGCATGGGTAAACATCTGGATGCGCTTGTACTGGCGGAGATCGAGGGTAGAGTTCTTATATACCGCCTTTGCCTCGCCATGGGTCAGATCCTTCACCACCAGACTCAGCGCCTGCTCGTTTGCCTCGACAAGCTGTGGCTGCGATGGGTCCTGTTCGCGGCTGATACCCGGAGGAAGCACATAGTTGACCGGTGTCTTCTCGGCATTTTCCTCCAGACTGACTGCACTCGCCTCCAAGGTTCCGCCACTGGCTGCACCCAACGGCTGGTCGTAGGTACGCCACTTGCTGTGCACCAGGTCAAGCGTACCGAAACGGAGCACGATAGGCTTCTTGAAGTTGGTGAGGAACATTCGCATAAAGCGGATGCTGGAGAAATCGTTGATGTTTCCCTGGCGCTTCTCAAACTCATCCACAGGAATGCGGAACTGATACCAGGTAACCGTGGATTTCGTGTTGTCTCGCCAAGTCTGGGTGTATTCGCGCTTATCCACGATGAAGTTGCTGCCCACCACGAGATCTTCCGGACGGATGCTCACGTGATACTGGAAATACTTCTCATATTCGTTCAGCGTATAGTCCTGGTTGATGTCCTCCACATCCGGTGTAGATTTATAGGAGGTATCATAACTCTCGGTACGGCTTTCGCTGTCAGGCGAATTGCCTTGAGGGTTGTTGATATACTTATATCGTTGAAGGATGGGCGCACGCATTTCATCCCAGTCAGAGCCTCTGAAATAGTGATAGTTATCCCGGGCTGGGTCGGCAAAGATACTGTCGAACACCGCCTGGTTCACCTTTCCCTGTATCTGGTTGAGATAGGCACTCTTGTAGAATTCCTGCTCTTCGGCATCGGTCAGACCATTGAATCCCACATCCTGTAGGGCACGGCTGCCGCTGGTGGTGGCAAATGCGTATGTCACGGTGCTCTGCGTTGGAATCTTACCCCACTGCGTATAGGTGAAGCTGTTGCTGCCATCCACCGGCATTCCGCTCTCATAAAACTTCTTGCCATCCCGCAGGATATCCTCGCTCACCTCGCCCAGATTGATGTAGAAGTCGCCACCGTAGTCGGCTGCATCCGATTGCTCTCGGGAATAGATGAACGGATCGAGCATCCAGAACTCGATATACTCCACGTTTGCCTGCTCGAAATCGTTGGTATCCAGCTTGCGCATCATTCCACCCCAGTTGCGGGACGGATTGGCAAGGGTACCATCCGACTGCAGATCGGATACATTGAAGTTGTAAGGTCCCGGCTCCGATGGATAGTAAGCCAGATTGAGAACACTCAGGGTGCTGGTGGCTCCCTGATAGGTGCTCTGCTGGCGCAGAGGGAAAAGCTCCTTTACATACACCTCTCTGACATAGTGGTTGCTCAACTGCTTGAGGTCGCTCTTGATATGGCCCGGAGTGAGCGAACTTCCCCTTCGGGTGAAGAGCGGATCGATGGTGTACCAGGCAAGGCGGGAACGATGGAAACCGCTGGTCAGCCCCGTCTTGTCATTGTAATCATCCTTGAAGTTGAGCGACGGCACACTGGAGATAACCCACGAAGTAGGAGTCATCACGTCGATGGTTCCCTTGGTATTCTCGAAGTCATCAATATACGAAGCATTGTCCTGCACTCCTCCTGCCTCGCCCGCCAGAAGCTGGGCAAACTCACTCTTGAAGGAGATGTAGGAAGGTTTGGTGAGATGCAGGAACGGTATCTTGTCGAGCATGTTGGTAAGCCATTGGCTCTCCTTCTTCCAGTTCAGGTTGATGCCCCAGAGCGTATTCTTCAGCGGTTCGCTGCCCATCGCCACCTTGTTGGTGAGCGCCTGTTCCGAGAGATGCTGCAAGGTTCCGCTGATCTGGAAATTCCTGGAGAATTCATACTCCCAGTTGAATCCTACCATCGTCTTTCTCATCTGTCCGTAATCGGTATTGCTCTCCAGGGAGACGTTGACCGCCGTACCGGCATCGATGATGCTCTGGTTGAGGATGGTCACCTCTCCGGCATTGTAATCCACCGAGTAGTCGGTACCCTCCTTCAGGGTAACGCCACCTGCCGTCACCACCACCGAACCCTGCGGCACATTGTAGGCATCGAGGGAGATGACATTGGCTGCCGAGCCCTTAAACTGTCCCACGATGAGATACTTATTCTTTTCGGCTATCTGCTTGGCGATGGTCTTCGTACTGTCATAGAGTTCGGTGAAGGCATACTTCTCAGCCTGCTCCTCAGACACGCCCTTCTTGACGAGATAATCCTGCATATAACTGCCGAACGGTTCCACCTTCGGCATGAAGACGCGACCATTCGATACGGTATAGCCCTCTACATAATCGAAGTAACCATTGCTGCGCGCCTTGTTGTTGTTATCCAGTCGGTCGGCACCCAGCACACGGATGATAGGCTGGTTCTTCACCTGCGTTTCCGGAATATAGTTGACATAGACACCCGTTGTATCACTCTGATATTTCACATCGAGGCGGAACTTGTCCTTTTCCACCTGCGAAGAGAGATAATATACGTTCTTCATCATCAGGTCCCAGTTGCCCTGCTGCGGATTGCAACTGGTATTCTTCAGCGACTTCACGAAGAGAGCCTGCTTGGTATCGGTGATATCCGAGGCAAACTCGCCCACCTGATAGGTCACTCCGCCATAGGTATATTCGTATGCCACGGCAAGAACCTGATCGGTCTGCAGACCAGACTTCAGCGAAACATATCCCATCGCCTGGTTCACGGTATATTCAGAGGAACTGAGCAGACGGGCACTCTCCAGCTTCTCGAAATCGCTGCCGCCTATCAGTCCGCCACCTTCCAGAACAGAGGCTGTCTGGTTGATGTCACGGGCAGCGGCAAACTGACCTGTCATCGATGCATACTCGGTATTGGCATTGTTAGCCGGCACCATCGTTCCTCCTGCCCCCCACATCGGGTTGCTCACCTTCTCGTTTTCTCCCAGGTCGGTCAGGGCGATGATGTTTCGGGTATTCGTGGTGGTTCCCGTCTTGTTGGTAACCCAGATTTCCACACGGTTGATGGTGATACCCGTCAGCAGATTCGGCAGTTTCTGCATCCAGGCATCATAATGACTGCGGAAATACTGAGAGAGGAAGAAGTGACGGTTTTCCTCGTAATCTGCCACATTAAGCTCGAAGGGAGTAAGCTGCACGCCACCCCGGCTCGATACGCTCTTGGAAGCCGACTTCTTCTGCGAGAACACCGTCTGGAGCTTGAGCTTACCAAACTGCATATCGGTTCTTACACCAAAAAGACTGCTGGCACCCTTGATGAGCGAGGAGTTGCTGGGAAAGGATACATTGCCCGCCTCAACCAACTTGATAATCTCATCTTCCTTGCCATCATACTTCAGTTTCATGTTCTGGGCATCGTAGTCGAAGGTGGCATCGGTGTTGTAATTCAGGTTGAGATTCATCTTATCGCCCACCTTTCCATTCACGTTGAGATTGATCTTCTCATCAAAGTTCATCATCGTGGTCTTGCGGTTGCGGATAGGCAGCGACGGGTTGTCGATATTCTTCTTGTTGATACCAAACTTCAGTTCGGCAGTTCCCTGTGTCTTGACACGGATTCCACCGGGACCGAAGATTTTCTCGGCAGGTCCCAGATCGAAGTGCATATCAGAGAAATCGAACTTCTCCTTGCCCTTCGCCTGATAGATTTCATTGTTTTTCTGGCGATAGAAGGCATTGCGCTCGTTCTGTTCCGTCCATTTCATATACTCATCCGGAGTAAGCATGATGGGAGCCGAAAGCCAGGTATTGCCCATCCTGTTGCCGATGACATAACGGTTGAGGGTATCATTGTAGATGACCTGATACCGGAGGGCATCAGGACGCTTGAGGTCGAGCGGACTCTGATAGAGATCGCTCAGGGAATAAGGTTGGGTAAGCTGGATTTTCCAACGGGGATGCAGCAGGGAATCAGGAATCGTATCCTCATCTACCTGAATGGGCTGGTGCCTTGTAAGCTTCTTGTCTTGCTGTTTGTTTTCCTGTTTATCTTGCTGTTTATCTTGCTGTTTGTCTTGCTGCGGAAAAGGCAAAGCGAGGGCGTAGCCGAAGGTTGCCACCATCAGCCAAGCCATCAAAAAATAAAAGATTCTTTGCCCCTTCATAAAGTTACCGGATTTGCTTCAGCCTGAAGTTACTTAATTTGCTTCAAGGCAAGCTTTACAACCTGCTCCACCGGCAGATCCGGCTGCGCCTTCAGGATATCCACTACTACCTTGGCAGAAGGTGCCGGTGAGAAGCCGAGCATGGTGAGGGCACTGACAGCCTCATCCTTGATATCATTGTTCACCATCACCACATTACCGCCATTAGCCGGCAGCTCATCGGCGATGCCCAGACTCACGATCTTATCCTTCAGGTCGATGATGATGCGCTGAGCGGTCTTCAATCCGATACCCTTCACGGTCTTCAGCATCTTGTCGTTGCCTGTAGAAATCACATTGCAGAGTTCGCTTGGCGACATCGACGAGAGAATCATTCTCGCCGTATTGCCTCCCACACCAGATACAGTGATGAGCTGTCGATAGAGTTCGCGCTCCTGCTTGGAGGCAAAACCGAAAAGGGTGAAAGAATCATCTCTTCCACCTGCCACCAAAACCTCATGCACGTAGAGTTTTACTTCCTGTTTGCCCTGAATGGCAGTATAGGTATTGAGCGAAATATTGAGTCCGTAACCCACTCCTGCAGTCTCTACTACTGCCATTGCCGGAGTCAGTTCGGTCAGATCGCCATGAATATATTCTATCATTTTTATTTTCTCCTTACTATTTAAACACTTGGTTATACCTCTTTCATAAATTAATTATAATAATATGAACGCACGGATTAGGGATTTATTGTATCCGGCATAGGATTATATTGCTGACGCCCCTATAAGAAAAAGCCTTTATCCCCTATGGAAATTGTTTTTAGAACTAGAAGAAATCTCCGTTCATAAGTTTTGAACCGACATTCAATACTTATGAACGTACATTCAATACTTTTGAACCTACATTCAAAACTTATGAACGAAGAATTCTATTAGGTACAGGAACAATTTCCTTTAAGGGTAGAAAGTAATTCCTTTAAAGGAAGAATTATTTTTCCTTAAGGGTAGAAACAATTTTCCCTAAGAGTAGGAGCTAATTTAATCAGGAGCGGAAAGAAATCACTCATTATCCATCGACAAACAGAATAGGAAGAACTAAGGCATTCTCTTAAATCCTTGAAATCACGAAACTGTAAGGAATCTGTTCTAGAACCCTTACAATTCCCCCTTCATTCTACCTAGAAACTATGATTTTATTACCTTTTGCAAGTTTTATGAGTTAAAAATCTATTAAAACGTCACGTATTTCAAGAAAAAGCTATACTTTTGCAACCGGAAATAGATATCAGGAAAGAATTATCCAAAATAAACAACAATATAAAAGAAATAAATACATCAAATGAAAAAGTTTAGAGCAGCCGTAGTAGGTTACGGCAACATCGGTAAGTTTACAGTAGAGGCTCTCGAAGCAGCTCCTGATTTCGAGATTGCAGGTATCGTTCGTCGCCAGGGTGCTAAGGACAAACCAGCTGAGTTGGCTAACTATGAGGTAGTAGATGACATCACCAAGTTGAAGGATGTAGATGTTGCTATCCTCGCTACTCCTACCCGTTCTTGCCCTGAGTATGCAGAGAAGATCGTTGCACTCGGCATCAACACCGTAGATAGCTTCGATATCCACACCAGCATCCTTGACTATCGCACCAAGCAGATGGAGAACTGCAAGAAGGCTGGCAAGGTAAGCGTTATCTCTGCCGGCTGGGACCCAGGTTCAGACTCTATCGTACGTGTATTGATGGAAAGTCTGGCTCCAAAGGGATTGACCTATACCAACTTCGGTCCTGGTATGAGCATGGGACACTCTGTTTGCGTTCGTGGCAAGAAGGGTGTCAAGGAAGCACTCTCTGTTACTATCCCATTGGGCGAGGGTATCCACCGCCGTATGGTTTATGTAGAGTTGGAGGAAGGTGCCAAGCTTGAGGATGTAACTGCAGAGATCAAGGCTGACCCATACTTCGCTCACGATGAGACTCACGTATTCGCCGTAGCATCTGTAGATGATGTAAAGGATATGGGTCATGGTGTGAACCTCGTTCGCAAGGGTGTATCTGGCAAGACCCAGAACCAGCGTTTCGAGTTCAACATGAGCATCAACAACCCTGCCCTCACCGCTCAGGTATTGGTTAACGTGGCTCGCGCTTCCTTCCGTCTCCAGCCAGGTTGCTACACCATGCCAGAGATTCCTGTCATCGATATGTTGCCAGGTACTCGTGAAGAAGTCGTTGCTACACTCGTGTAATTATTGAGAAATAAATATATACATTAACGGCTCGCAAGAAATCGAAACTTCTTGCGAGCCGTTTTGTGTATTAACATCTGAACTGGGGCGATAGCTCCTAAAAAAACGAGTTATCGCCCTAATCCAAGCATATTTTTAAAGGAACAACCTTTTCGTTTGCGGAGAAAAAGTGGCAATATTGCCAAAAAAATGACGTAAGATCGCCATTTTTAAGGGAAAAAACCGTATCTTTGCAGCGAAAAAGTGGCAACATTGCCAAAAAAATGACGTAAGAGAAAAGAATATGCAGATAAAAAGAAACTTCTATTTACAACAGCTCATCAGCGGGAAGCAGAATGGGCTGATAAAAATTATTACCGGCATCAGACGATGTGGAAAGTCGTATCTACTCTTTACGCTTTTCAAGCAACATCTGATTGCCAATGCTGTGCTCGAAGACCACATCATCCAGATAGCACTCGATGACATCGAAAATGCAGAACTCAGAGAGCCACTCACACTCTACAGATACATCAAAGCCAAGATGATTGATGATGACTTGTACTATATTCTTCTCGACGAAGTACAGCTGGTTCCTAGATTCGAGGAAGTGCTCAACAGCCTGCTCCGCATTGAGAATGCTGACGTATACGTAACAGGCAGCAACTCCAAATTTCTGTCGAGCGACATCATCACCGAGTTTCGTGGTCGAGGCGATGAGATACACCTCTACCCTCTCTCCTTGGCAGAATATTGTGAAGGCACAGGACAAAATCCTAGAGATGCTTGGAAAGACTATTATACCTATGGTGGTCTTCCACATGTTCTAGCATTAGATACTGAGAAGAAGAAGTTAGACTATCTTACCAACCTCTTCGAGAGCGTATATCTGATAGATATTCTTGAGCGACATAAGATTAAGAACAAGGCTGAGTTTGAGGAGTTGATAAGAATCATTGCTTCAGGTATCGGCGCACCAACCAATCCTGCCAAACTATCGAACACATTTAAGAGCGTAAAGAAGATAGGCATCAGCCCTGCCACCATCGACCGGTATCTAGACTACATGCAAGATGCCTTCCTCATCGAAAAGGCTATCCGTTTCGATATCAAGGGCAAGAAGTACATAGGCAACTTATCAAAATTCTATTTTTCCGACCTTGGCATCAGAAATGCAATATTAGGACTGCGCCAACAAGAGGAGACTCACATCATGGAGAACATCATATACAATGAATTGCGCCGCCGTGGATGCAAGGTGGATGTGGGCATGATGGAACAACGCTTCGTGGACAAAGATGGCAAATGGCAACGCAAGCAGCTAGAAGTAGACTTTGTGGTGAACGAAGGAAGCCAAAGATATTACATACAGTCTGCCCTAGCTCTGCCAGATGAGGAAAAACGCCAGCAAGAGATGGCTTCCTTGTTAAGAATCAATGATTCGTTCAAGAAGATTATCATCGTAAAAGATGACATCAAGCTATGGCGAGACGAGAACGGCATCCTCACCATGGGGCTGTTGGATTTCTTGATGAATCCAGATAGCCTGGTGATGTAAAAGATAAAAACGGCTCGCAAGATGGATTGCACCATCTTGCGAGCCGTTTTTTATCATAAGTGCAGCATTTGTTATTCATATGAACTACCATTCCATTTCTTAAGAATTTGGCGCTTCACACGATCCACCTTATTGAAATCTCTGGTTTCTACAAATTTAGCTACAGCCTGCGGCATTCACCCCATTGACAAGAACAGCACTTTCTCCGTTCTGTTCTTCTTTCCATTTCTTGAGTTGATCATATACTTTTCTTCTCATAATTTACACCTATCCTAGATTAATTATATCGGATAAATACACCTATCCGCGATTATCGGATGGTGCAAATATACACATATCCGCGATTATCTCCAAGGGAAAGCCAGTTTTTTAATATTTCTTAATCTTAAAAAGGCTCGCAAGAAATCGAAACTTCTTGCGAGCCTTTTTTGTATTTATATCAGCTTTATCTATATTTTATCAAAAGCTTGTTCTTTGCTTATTCAAAGCTTCATTATTACTTCAACGCAGGCTCATTAGGCTTGGTTGACCAACCCCATGTCTGATAGCACTCAGAATTTTCAATAGAACCATCAGGAGAGAGCAGCTCGATTTCGCGGATAGCGATTGGAGAGTTGTAGTGAGCCTCCATCCATGTATAACCATCATAAACCGGGTTGTTACCACGTACACGGAATGGACAGAGATACTTACCATCCTCACGAGATGAAACGTTAGCCTTCTCATCAACAGGTCCCTCAATCCAAGTAACCTTAGAATCATCCAAACCATTATTGGTAGCAGTCTCGAACATGCTTGTCCAGAAGTTAACACCCTGAGGGATATACTTCTTGGTCTTCAACTGATCCATAGCGCACCAGCGAACGAGATCGTCCCAACGCATACCTTCACCGATGAACTCGCAACGACGCTCACGACGGATGTTGTAGAGAGTCTTATCGGTAAGCAACTGACCATGAGAGTAAGCACCCCAATCGGTCTCGCCTTCCTTAGTCATATCAGTAGCAGCGATAGTCTTGTTGTAGTCAGGGTCAACCAAAGCACGGTTACGGATAGCCTTCCAGTACTTCTGAGAAGTAGCATCGAGATTACCGTCACGCATGTACTGAGCCTCCAGATAGTTAAGCAAAGCCTCTGTACCACGGAAGATAAAGATACCCTGTGTACCGATCATCTTACCATTTACGTTCTGTGTCTTGTCGAAGTTCTCACCCTTACGCATACGATAACCAGTTACGTCCAACTGCTGCTCATGAGCAGCACCGATATAAGGAGTAAACTTCACACCTTCTGTCTGAGTGCTGAACAATGGCAACCAGTTGCTTTCACCGAACAAGAACAACTGCAAACGACCATCGCGATCCTCTTTTACCTTGTCGATAGTCTCATCGCCGTGATAGCCAGAGCCATCAGCATAAATAGGAAGACCATTAGCCATCACGAAGTTATCCACATAGCTCTTCATCAAACCATAGCAAGAACCACTGGTGATAAATGAAGCGATACCATTAGTCATAGCCTTTCCATCAATCTCACCGAAAGCCTTCCACATCAGGATTTCATCCACACCAGACATATCCTGCAAAGCATACATCTCGAAGTATGGGTTGATACCAGCAACAGGAGAAGCTGGATCTACCTGATCAAGAACACCTGTGTTCTGAGCAAGAGTGATATTCTCAGCTACAGCCTTAGCTGCATCCATAGCCTGACCCAACAAGTCCTTAACATGTGCGTCAACATCAAATGTATAACCTGGATGAACCTTTGCTCCTGGCCACTCAGCATCACCTGGCACACGACCAGAGCCCTTGTGGTAGCGCTCATAAGAAGCCTCATACAAAGCTACACGAGACTTAACCAACTGAGCCACCTGCTTGTTGATACGGTTGTTGTTAGCAAAACCCTTATCCTTCAACATCTCGATAGCCTTATCAAGATCCTGCAAGATGAAGTCAGCCACCTCATTACGAGGCATACGCTTACCTACAGACAACAAGTCTTCCTGATTGTTTACAGGAACCTTTGTGATGATAGGATAGTCACCGTAAGTCTTCAAGCGAGCAAAATAAGTGTATGCACGTGTGAAATACATCTCACCGATATAGTGCTTCACCAAATCCACATTGGCAGTATATTTACCAGCCTCGTACTTAGGCAACACCTGCTCAAAGAAGTAGTTGCAGTTACGAATCAGGTCTGTATTCAAGCTACCGCTATTGCCTGTCTTCCAGTTATCCACGGTATAACGTGACTGCGAAGGGGAGTTGCCAATAGAGTTATCAGTGTTGTTATCATCCAAATATGGAGAACCGATGTTCCAAGCACCACCGCGGCCGAAAAGGCCACCGTAATTTTGAATAGCATACGCGGCGAGCTGGTCTGCATTAGCAAAATAATCATTTGCAGTTACCGCATTCTGTGGTGGTGTATCCAACCAATCATCGCAAGAAGAGAAGCCCACAGTAGCACTCACCAACAATGCGGCGGAAAATAATTTCTTATATGATAGTTTCATAATCAATGACATTTTTAGAAGTTTACGTTAAGTCCGAATGATACAGTGCTCTGCAATGGGTAGGTCTTACCTGAACCACCATAGAGAGAACCAATATTCTCAGGGTCGAAAATCTTGCTCAAGCTTGTGATAGTGAAGACATTCTCACAAGACATATAAACACGTACGCTCTGCATACCAGCCTTAGAAGTGATAGTCTTAGGCAATGTATAACCGAATGTCAAGTTCTTCAGACGGCAGTAAGCACCATTCTGGAGATAACGTGTCTGAGTCTGTCTGTTACGACCATCCCAGAGAGGACGTGGATAGTATGCACCCTTGTTTTCTGGTGTCCAGTAATCCAAGTGTTCCTTGAATGCGTTAGACTGCCAGAATCCGCCCTGAGCACCCCAGAAGTAGATACCATCCAACCAAAGATCACGCTTCATAGTTCCCTGGAAGAACATACGGATATCGAATCCCTTCCAAGCTGCATCAAGATTCAGACCGAAGTTGAAACGTGGAGTATCATTACCAATGATACGAAGATCACCATGATCCTCCAATGTGTTAGCACCACTGTTTACATAACCGTCACCATCGAGGTCAGCATACATGATATCACCAGCACCCCAGTTAGAACCAAGAGCGCTCTGATTAACCTTTGCCAGATGAGCCTTCATTTCCTCATCAGTCTGTGCGATACCGATAGTTGTGTAACCCCAAATGTCACCCAACTTGCGACCCTTATAGTACTTGCCGAGATACTTGCTCTCATTTGGATAACTTGTTACTTCCTGCTGTGCATCTGAGATATTGAAGTTAACACCATACTTGAAGTCCTTGATATTATCGCGCCAACCAATCTGGAACTCGAAACCATAAGACTTCATATCGCAGTTGTTCTCAGCAGGAACATCTGTACCCAATACAGAAGAAAGCTCAGGAGCTGGACCAACCATGTCGAGGGTACTACGTACGAAGTACTCGAATGATCCAGTGAGTCGGTTGTTCAAGAGACCGAAGTCAAGACCCACGTTCCAAGAACGAATAGTCTCCCAACCCAAGCTAGCACTTACAAGACCTGGATTGCTTGCCCAGTTAGGCAATGCACCACCAACAATCCAACCATACTTGGTACCTACGCCCAAAGAGCTATATGTAGGGTGCCATGATTTCAAGCGGGTATTACCCAGCTCACCCCATGAACCTCTCAACTTCAAGTTGGTGATAGTAGTAGCATCAGAAATCTTCTCGAAGAACTTCTCACGAGCAATGTTCCAACCACCAGAGAAAGAAGGGAAAGTACCCCAACGCTTGCCACCTACGAAACGAGAAGAACCATCATAACGGATGTTAGCCTCGAGCATATACTTATCAGCATAGTTGTAATTCAAACGACCAAAGAAGCCGGCTACAGCCATCTCATCTGGATGACCACTTACTTGGTCTGCAGCTGAACCTGTTGACAAGTAAGGAAGAGAAGGTGTGTAAAGACCATCCTTCTGGCCGCTGATATTACGTACAGCATACTTCTCGGCATTGAAACCGCCCATAATCTTGAAGTTATGGTCGCCGAATGAATGAGAGTAATCAGAATAGATATTGGTAGCGTAGTAGTTCTCCTTATAAACATACTCGTTTACTCGGGTCTGACCTGCTGCATAATCGCTGCTACCCATACTCCAAGGCATAGGAATAGCGTTGTTGTCGCAGTCGTAGTAGAATACAGGCAATACATCCCAGTGCTCCCAGTTGTTATATACACGGAGAGTTCCTTCTACATTGATGTGCCAATCCTTGATAGGCTCGAAAACGAATACAAGCTGGTTGGTGAAGAAGTCCTTGTTCTTGGTCTGAATACCACCATTCTCCATCTGCTCCATTTCGTTCTCACTGATGTAGTGACCGTTAGGATCTGTTACTGGCTGAGTAGGGAACTTACGTGCAACATTGTGGAAGAACAAACCGTTCATATAGCTAGGACGCTCGAAGTCCTGGCGGGTCCAGCTTGTATTATAAGTTACCTTAGCCCACTTAGCAAGCTCTGTAGTAATCTTACCCTTCAAAGTATAACGGTTCAAACGGTCTTTACCCACATTGAGCAAACCGTTCTGTCCCATGAAGTTACCACTGATATACCACTGAGTTTTGTCATTACCGCCATTGAGGCTGAGGTTGTGTTCCTGAGAAGTAGCCCAATCCTTGTAATATACGTCAAACCAGTTGGTGTTAGCATAAGAAGCATCCCAGTAGTTCCAAGTATTACTGTTAGGGTTTCTCTCTGTAGGATACTGAAGCTTGCCATCCATGTAATCCTGCATCTTCTGAATCTGAGCATCAGAGAAGTGAGCCTGACCACCACCGTTAATCTGGGCAGCATTCATCATCTTAGCATACTCAACAGAGTTTGCCATCTCTGGGATACCGATACCATGATTGAATCTCACGTTACCGCTATAGCTTACATTCACCTTACCCTTGTTACCATTCTTGGTTGTAACGAGGATCACACCGAATGCAGCACGAGAACCGTAAATAGAAGATGAAGCAGCATCCTTCAATACAGAGATGCTCTCAACGTCGTTAGGGTTGATGTTGGTCAAATCGCCTTCAACACCATCCACCAAAACAAGAGGAGAAGAGTTAGAACCGCTATCAAGGGTACCTGTACCACGGATGTTGATATTCATGGAACCATCAAGTGAACCACCAGAGTTGCTGACAGAAAGGTTCAAACCAGGAACCTCACCCTGCAGCGCCTGTGTTACACTTGTAACAGGACGATTTTCCAAAACGTCCTTGTTGACCATACTGACAGCACCTGTCACGTTAACCTTCTTCTGTGTACCGTAACCGACAACAACGACCTCGTTCAGAGTCTTGTTGTCTTCCTTCATGGTTACATTGATGGCACCACCCTTCCATACCATCTCCACTGGTTCGAAGCCAATGTAGCTGATACAGATTGTTGCACCATGCTGAACGTCAGTAAGCAAGAATTTACCATCCAAATCGGTGATGGTTCCACCCTGCTTTCCCTTAACTGTAACTGTAGCACCAATTACTGGCTCACCTGTAGGGTCAATAATGGTACCAGTGCACTGTCCATTCTTGGACTGATTAGTTTCCTGGATGTGAGTCACCCCCCCATATGCGAGAGAAGGAGTCATACCAAGAGCCATAATCATAGAACTTACTGTGAATAGTTGTCTAATCATAAGATATAGTTTAAAAAATGTTATTTGGTCCAATCATTTAATTCAGCCGATGTTATTCGGCCTACTTATTGAAGTTAGCCAATGTTATTTAATCCTTATTAATTTAAGTTAGCCGCTGCAAAGATATATTAAATTTTAATACGAACTGGTTTTTAATGAAACAAAATTCATTATTTTAAGACTTTTTAAGCAAAAAGTAGAAAAACATTCAAAAAAAAGGCTTACAAGAGAGATTCTTGCGAGCCTTTATGGTCTTCCATTTATAAATAACGTAAAATCTACACTTCTATTTATTTATGCGTCATGATACCTAATTATTTATGCGTCATGATATCAAGCACCATGTCATCGGTGGTCTTCATCGCATCGGCACCGATAGAGGTAAGGTTGTGGATACACTTATCCACATCATCATCCACGATACCCTCGGCAGAAGTTACGCACTTACCCTCCATGGAAAGAAGAGCAGAAAGCAAGGCTGTACTCACACCCGATGAAATCTTCAGGGCACAGCTTGGCTTGGCTCCGTCGCAGATCATACCGGTAAGGTTTGCCACCATATTCTTGACTGAGTTGCAGATACGGGTAAAATCACCACCCATCAGATAGGTGATACCGCAACTGCTACCCGTGCTGGCTACCACGCAACCGCAGAGAGCAGAAAGCTTACCCAAGCTCTGCTTGATATAGATAGCCGTTAAGTGACTGAGCATCAGGGCACGAATCAGCTCCTCCTCGGTATTCTCGTTTTCCAAGGCATAAACCACCACCGGATTGGTGGCACAGATACCCTGGTTGCCACTGCCACTGTTACTCATCACCGGAATCATGGCTCCACCCATTCGGGCATCGCAGGCTGAAGCGGTGCGGGAGAGGATATGCGAGAAGATGTTGTTGCCGAAGATACCATGGCTCAAAGGACGATCCATCGTCTTACCCAGACAGTGACCGTAGTTGCCCTTGATAGATTCCTCGGCAGCCTTCATATTATATTCCTTGGTCTTGAGGATGAAGCGGATCTCATCAAGCGGAGCGGTGGTTGCAAATTCGTAAACCAAGCGGAGATTCAACTGGATATCGTCATCCTCCACATCAGCCGCAGCTCCACCACGCTTGTCGAAAACCACCTCACCATTGCGCTCTACATACACAAAGTGGGTATGAGAACCGGCAATGATAGCTGTAGCTCTGCCGTTGCCGGCATAGCAGATTACCTCGATATAGAGTTTATCTACATCGCCCTGCTTCAGCTTGATGTTGATGTCTGCATTCTTGATATACTGCTTGCCCAGCTCCAGAGCATCAGGAGTAAGATCCTTGAGAACCTCGAGTTCATACTCAGGCTTTCCGATGAGAGCACCGAGCGAAACTGCGATAGGCAGACCGATCATGCCGGTGCCAGGAATACCCACACCCATTGCATTCTTGAGCATATTAGGACTCAAGAGCACCTCGATGCGCTCCGGACGCTTACCCAGAGTGGTAGCAGCCTGAGCTGTACAGAGAGCTACAGCCATCGGTTCGGTACAGCCGATGGCAGGCACAACTTCCTTGTTGACGAGCGCGATGATGCGCTCCCGCTTATTTTTCTCTAGCATAATAAAATTGGTATTAATCCTCCAACTGGAACAAAGGATCGTCTGGAGTCAACATGGTTGGCTTCTGGTCGAATTCCTTCAGAAGCTGCTCAGAAGCATACTTCTTGTTTACTACCAGGCGGAACATGTACTCGTTGAACCAATCGTTGGTCATGATGAAGCATCCACCAAAACCATTGTCAGCACCCCAGCTGTTCTCCACCTTCCACTTCACAGGCTTGCCGGCAGCATCGAGATCTACCGCAGTCAGAGTCATGGCATGGGTAGAACCGCTCTCGAAAGTAGCGATACGGTCTGCCTTGTTCATTGGGAATGAAGTATTGAAGAGGCTGGCATAATCGAAGTTGTCGAGTGCCAGATAGCCACGCTTTCTGTCGAGCTGCTTGCCCACATCATAGCTGGAATACATCTTATGTCCATCCTTCAGGGAAGCGATGGCGAGCTGCGCAATCTCCTCCATAGGCAGGTTCAGGTACTTCCAGTTATGACCATCGTAGGTGTGGCGGTCGTACTCTACCTCGTATGTCTTGTGATAAGGACGACGTGGGTCGTTCATCACCATGATGAAGGTACCGTTGAGGTCCTTGCCAACAGTCTCCTCATAGAAACTCTTAGGAGTATATTTCTTAGCCTCACCAATCTGCTTGCCATCCTTGTCGCGGAAAGCATAGGTAAACTCCTTCACCGGCTCACCCAGAGTAAGGCTGAGCATGTGATAAACCTGAGCGAGCATCTCGGTCTTACGAGCCTGGATAGCAGCAGGTTTCTTGCCCTGGGCTACCATCTTGCGGAGTTCGAGACCATACTCGCGGAGCTTGCTGCTGATGAGACGGCTCATCTTGGAAGTATTGTTGCTGGAATAAGTCTCTGGCTGAGCACTCATTGGTACGAGACCGTACTTGCTAGCCAGGTCGGCAACACCGCAGAAAGTACCACCGTCATTGAGCGGATTCTTGAAGAAGAACTGCACCTGAGGATCCTCCAGGCTCTTCTTGTCGAGGTCGATGACACCCTGGAGCATCAGGTTAGCCTTCTCCAGCTGGTCGTAGAAGAAGAGATAGTCCTGAGAGAACTCTACTACTCTGCCCTGCTTGTCGTTGACAGCAAAGTTGGAACGGAGTACATTGAAGCCGCTGAACATCCAGCAGCGGCCGGAACTCTTCTGGTTATGGATGCTCTGAGAAGGAGTCTCGATGCTGAAATGAGTATCTACCGGAGCCTCATTCGCATGATTCTTCACGAGATCATCGATGTTGTTGCCAGCGATAGCGTTAAACAATGCCTTGTTGGTCACACCGCCAGTCTGGCTTTTCTCCATCTGCTGGAGCATAGTCTGATTGATGCCGCCATTCTTGGTCTGCGCCATCATCGAGAGGGAAGCCATCATCAAGGCTCCCACAAAGAATAGGTTCTTTTTCATTTATTTAATCTTTAATCTTTATGTTTAGTTACTTATTTACCGGAAAAGCGCAACCGGAGAGAACGAAAGGTCCCCTCCTTTTGCTGATTCCTTCCTAATTTTTTGCAAAAATACAAAGAATTATCGAAAAAAGCAAAATTCTCCCCACAAAAATGTTATTTTATGAAAAAAAGCATTACCTTTGCACTTATAAAATTATTAAATTATGGACAAAAGTAAGTTTAGTCTGTTAAGCAATATCAAATATCCTAATGATTTGCGCAAACTGAGCATTAATCAGTTGCCAGAGGTATGCAAAGAATTGAGAGAAGACATTATTGACGAAGTGGCTGTAAACCCTGGCCATTTTGCTTCCTCTCTGGGTGTTGTGGAAATCACCGTAGCTTTACACTACGTGTACAATACTCCAGAAGACCGCATCGTCTGGGATGTAGGCCATCAGGCATACGGACATAAGATTCTGACAGGAAGACGTGAGGCATTCTGCACCAACAGAAAGCTCCATGGCATCCGTCCATTTCCAACACCGCTGGAAAGTGAATACGACACCTTCACCTGCGGACATGCCAGCAACTCTATCTCGGCAGCCCTGGGTATGGCGGTGGCAGCACGCGAAACAGGCAATAAAGACCGCCACGTAGTAGCCGTTATCGGCGATGGTGCGATGAGCGGTGGTTTAGCTTTCGAAGGACTCAACAATGTATCAAGTACTCCAAACGATATGCTCATCATTCTCAACGACAATGATATGAGCATCGACCGTGCCGTGGGTGGCATGGAGAAGTATCTTCTCCAGCTCGACACCAACGAGACCTACAACAAGATTCGCTTCAAGGCTTCGCAGTGGCTCCACTCCAAGGGTATTCTCAATGATAACCGCAAGAACGGCATCATCCGGCTGAACAATGCCTTCAAGTCGGTATTGAGCCATCAACAGAATATCTTCGAGGGAATGAACATCCGATACTTCGGACCATTCGACGGTCATGATGTAAAGGAAGTGGTAAGAATCCTGAAGCAGCTCAGAAGCATGAAAGGCCCTAAGCTGCTCCACCTGCATACCACCAAGGGCAAGGGATACGAACCTGCCGAGAAGAGTGCTACCATCTGGCATGCACCAGGCAAGTTTGACCCGGAAACCGGCGAGAGAATTATTGCCGACAACAGCAACAAGCCTCCTAAGTTCCAGGATGTCTTCGGAAAGACCCTGCTGGAACTTGCCGAGCAGAACCCTAAGATCGTAGGCGTGACACCAGCCATGCCTACCGGATGCTCTATGAACATCATGATGAAGGCGATGCCAAACCGCACCTTCGACGTAGGTATCGCCGAGGGCCACGCAGTCACCTTCTCGGGTGGTATGGCAAAGGATGGGCTGATTCCTTTCTGCAATATCTACAGTTCGTTTGCACAGCGTGCCTACGACAATATCATCCACGACATGGCACTCCTCAATCTGCCGGTAGTGCTCTGCCTCGACCGTGCCGGACTGGTAGGAGAAGATGGTCCTACCCATCATGGTGCCTTCGACCTGGCAGCCCTGCGCCCTATCCCGCATCTCACCATCGCCTCGCCGATGGATGAGCACGAACTGCGCAACCTGATGTATTCTGCCCAGCTGCCAGACCACGGAAGCTACGTAATCCGTTATCCTCGTGGCTGCGGTGTGCTCGTAGATTGGCGCAACAAGATGGAGGAAATCAAGACCGGTACCGGCAGAAAACTGAAAGACGGAGAAGATGTTGCCGTGCTCACCCTCGGTCCTATCGGAAACGATGCCATCCAGACAATCGAAGAGGTAGAGAAGGAAACGAAGATGAGCGTTGCACACTACGATATGCGATTCGTGAAGCCGCTGGATGAAAACATCCTCACCGAGGTGGGCAAGAAATTCAAGCGCATCGTGACCATAGAAGATGGTGCAAGAATGGGCGGAATGGGAGCTGCCGTTCTGGAATGGATGAGCGACCACGGCTATCAGCCACAGATAACCCGCCTGGGATTGCCAGACGAATTTGTGGAGCATGGAACCGTAGAACAGCTGCGCGAGATTGTACATCTCGACCACGAGAGCATCAAGAATGCCATTATCGGAAAATAGAGCATCTATATTTAAATATTCATCAATATGAAAATCATCATAGCTGGCGCCTATGCCATCGGTACCCACCTGGCGCGACTCCTGTCGCGCAGCCAGGAGGAGATTACACTCATCGATGAAAGCGAAGAGCGCCTGGCAAGCATCGGCTCCGACTGCGATCTGCTCACCATGATAGGAAAACCTACCAGTCTGCAGACCTTGAGGGATGCCGGTGTTCAGGATACGGATCTCTTCATCGCGGTCACCCCGGTGGAGAGTACCAATATCACCTCCAGCATCCTTGCCAAGAATCTCGGTGCCAAGCGCACCGTGGCTCGTGTGGATAATCCGGAATACATGGAACCGCAGGCACAGGAATTCTTCAAGGAACTCGGTATCAGCAAGCTCATCTATCCGGAGATGCTCGCTGCCGTAGATATCAACAACGGACTCAAGATGAGTTGGGTGCGCCAGCGCTGGGATGTGCACGATGGCGCCCTCGTGATGCTCGGCATCAAGCTGCGTGAGGGATGCGAGATTCTCAACGAGCCCCTCAAGAACATCAGCGGTCCCAACGACCCTTACCACGTGGTAGCCATCAAGCGAGGCAGCGAAACCATCATCCCGGGTGGTAACGATGAGCTGAAGCTCTACGACCTCGCCTACTTCATGACCACCCGCAACTACATTCCCTACATCCGCAAGATTGTGGGAAAGGAGCATTATGTGGATGTGAAGAACGTGATGGTGATGGGTGGCGGACGCACTGCCGTGAGAGCCGTGAAGAAAATGCCGGAATACATGGAGTGCAAGATTATCGAGAAAGATGAGAATCGCTGCGAATATCTCAACGATATCCTCGACGACAATCATATCCTCATCATCCACGGCGATGGCCGCGACATTCCTCTCCTCACAGAGGAAGGTATCAGGAGCACCCAGGCTTTCGTGGCACTGACGGGAAATGCGGAAACCAATATCCTCGCATGCCTCACCGCCAAGAGATTGGGTGTGCGCAAGACCGTGGCTGCCGTAGAAAACGTGGATTACGTAAGCATGGCAGAAAGTCTGGATATCGGTACCATCATCAACAAGAAGATGATTGCTGCCAGCTACATCTACCAGATGATGCTCGATGCCGACGTGATGAACGTCAGATTCCTGATGAGTGCCAACGCTGATGTGGCAGAATTCATCGCCAAGGAAGATTCCAAGGTTACCCAAAAACCGGTGAAAGACTTGGGAATGCCTATCGGTGTTACCATCGGTGGTCTGGTGAGAAACGGCGAAGGAATGCTGGTTTCGGGTAACACCCAGATAGAAGCGGGCGACTCGGTAATGGTGTTCTGCCACAACATCAATATGAAGAAAATTGAGAAATATTTCATTTAGTCTATATATATAATAAGGTATAGACAGATATGATATATATAATAAGGTATAAAGACAAGAGGGAATGATAAACAGTAAGTTGATATACAAGATACTGGGACAGTTGCTTTTCATCGAGGCATTCCTGCTCTTCGTCAGTCTGCTGGTGGCATACTACTACCAGCAAGACGACATCTTCGCTTTCGTGGTAGCCACACTGACCACCATCGGCGGCGGACTCATTCTGAAATGGAAGGGACACGGAGCAGACAATTCTATGTCGCGCCGTGACGCCTACCTCGTGGTATCGCTCTCATGGATCATCTTCAGTCTCTTCGGCACCCTGCCCTTTATGGTCAGCGGTTACATCAATAACTTTACGGATGCCTACTTCGAGACGATGTCGGGATTCACCACTACGGGTGCCACCATTCTAGATGATGTAGAGTGCTTCCCGCACGGATTGCTTTTCTGGCGATCGCTCACCCAGTGGATAGGCGGTTTGGGTATCGTGTTCTTCACCATCGCCCTGCTGCCATCACTTGTAGGAGGACAGACCAAGGTGTTTGCAGCCGAGGCTACGGGTCCTATCAAGACCAAGCTGCATCCCCGCCTCTCCACTTCGGCAAAATGGATCTGGAGCATCTATCTGGTGCTCACCACCGCCTGCATCGCCTCCTACTACGTGGCGGGAATGAATCTCTTCGACAGTTTCAACTATGCGATGACCACGACGGCTACGGGTGGTTTCTCTACCCACAACAGCAGTACCGAGTTCTTCCATTCGCCAGCGGTGGAATACATCTGTACGTTCTTCTGCTTCCTGTCGGGTGTGAACTTCACCCTGCTTTATGCAGCAGTCATCAAGTTCAAGATTAAAGACCTGTTCAGAAACTCGGAGTTCAGGTTCTATATGTTCCTCGTTACATCCTTCACAGCCTTCATCATGGTAGAGCTGATAGCGATGCGCAACTACGATATAGAGCATGCCTTCCGCAGCGCGGTCTTCCAGGTGGTTTCTTTCATCACCACCACGGGATTGTTTAATGATGATGCTGCCCTCTGGCCTCATGTCACCTGGGTGGTATTGGCAACCTGCATGTTCTTCGGAGCCTGCTCGGGCAGTACGAGTGGAGGTTTGAAATGCATCCGTGGCGTGATGCTGGTGAGAATGGTGAAGAATGAATTCCGCCAGATTCTGCACCCTAACGCGGTACTTCCATTGAAGATTGACGGTGTGAACGTTCCGATGCAGAAGCGAGTCACCTTGCTCGCCTTCCTCACCACCTATCTCATCATCTGCCTGGTTATCTCTTTCACGATGATAGCCATGGGCATCGACAACACCAATGCCATCACCATCACCCTGAGCTGTGTGGGCAACGTAGGTCCGACGCTGGGTACGGAGATTGGTCCGACGATGTCGTGGAGCGAACTGCCGGATGTGGCAAAATGGTTCTGCTCACTGATGATGCTCATCGGTCGTCTGGAGATATTCAGCGTACTGGTGATCTTTACACCTGCCTTCTGGAGAGAAAACTAGTTTCCGCAGGAGGCAGGTACAGGAAATCCTAGACAATAATAAATTTTATCAACTAATTCAATAAAGTTATGAAGCCATTAAAATTTAAACCACTATTGAAGTCCACCATCTGGGGTGGAAACAAGATCATCGCCTTCAAGCATCTTGACATCAAGCAGGAGAAAGTTGGCGAAAGTTGGGAAATCTCTGGTGTTCCAGGCAACGAGAGCATCGTAGCCGACGGCGAGATGAAGGGCAAGAAACTCAATGAGGTTGTTGCCGAGTTGAAGGAGAACTTCCTCGGAGCAGAGAACTATAAGCGTTTTGGCAACGAGTTCCCATTGCTCATCAAGTTTATCGATGCCAATACCGACCTTTCTATCCAGGTACATCCTAATGACGAGATTGCCAAGAAGCAGGGTAAGGAGCGTGGCAAGACCGAGATGTGGTATGCGCTGCCAAGCGAGCCGGATGCCAAGCTCTACAATGGATTAAAGATGCAGATTACTCCTGAGCAGTACAAGGAGATGGTGGAGAATGATACCATCACCGATGCTCTGGCTCAGTATAACGTAAAGGAGGACGACTGCTTCTTTATCCCAGCCGGCAGAATCCATGCCATCGGAACAGGCTGTTTCGTTGCCGAGATTCAGCAGACCAGCGATGTTACCTATCGCATCTACGACTTCAAGCGCAAGGACAAGGATGGCAACTATCGCCAGCTCCACACCAAGGAGGCTTCCGAGTGCATCGACTACACCGTATTGGCAGACTATCGCCAGAACTACATTCCTGCCAAGAACCAGGGTGTCAGCATGGTACAGTGCCCTTACTTCACCACAGCCGTTTATGATCTCAATGAGCCAATGACTCTGGATTATTCAGAGTTGGACAGCTTCGTGATTCTGATTGGCTTGAAGGGTGAGGCTAAGATTACCGACAACGAGGGTAATGAGATTACGCTCCAGGGCGGCGAGAGTATCGTAGTTCCTGCTTCTACCCAGACATTGAAGGTTGAGGGAACACTGAAGTTCCTGGAGACATACGTATAAAAATGAAAAGAAATAAAAAGGCTCGCAAGTTTTATTGCCTTGCGAACCTTTTTATTAAACTATTGAATCTCTACCAAAACTCAACTTTGAATAATAAAGGAGAAACGAACATGGACAAAGGACAATTTCTATTATATCAAACTCCCGATGGAGAATCAAAGATAGAGGTAAAGTTGCAAGACGATACCGTTTGGTTGTCACTCGACCAAATGGCAGAGCTTTTCCAACGCAACAAATCCACCATTTCCAGACACATAAAGAATGTACTGGAAGAGGGGGAGTTGTTAGCGGATTCAACTATTGCAAATTTTGCAACAGTTCAAAATGAAGGAAAACGCCACGTAGAGAGACAGATCACTTATTACAACCTCGACATGATTATCAGCGTAGGCTATCGTGTTCATTCTTATCGCGGTGTACAATTCCGAATTTGGGCAACCAAGGTGCTAAAGGACTATATCGTGAAGGGGTTTGCCTTGAACGACGACTTATTGAAACGTGCAGGCGGCGGCAACTATTTCGATGAACTTCTAGCAAGAATTAGGGACATCCGTTCTAGTGAAAAGGTATTCTATCGCAAAGTTCTGGAAATCTATGCACTCAGTATCGACTATGACCCTCGTGTGGAAATGACCCAAAAGTTCTTCAAGACGGTACAAAACAAAATGCACTATTCTGTACATGGGCATACCGCAGCGGAAATCATCTATGAACGTGCAGATGCCCAAAAAGATTTCATGGGACTCACCACTTGGTCAGGTGCTATGCCTACAAAGCCAGAAGCCGAGATTGCGAAGAATTATCTCACACAAGCCGAGATTACATCACTGAATCGCATCGTGAGCCTCTATCTTGACTTTGCAGAAATGCAGGCAGAAGAGCATCGCCCTATGTACATGAAGGACTGGATTAACATCCTAGACGACTTCCTCCGTATTTCTCGGAAAGACATACTTACCCATGCAGGTAAGATATCTGCAAAATTGGCAAAGGAAAAGGCTGATACTGAATACGACAAATTCAAAGAACGAACAAAGAATGACCTTTCTCCTGTAGAAATTCACTTCCTAGAAAACTTTGAAAGAGAGCGGAAACGATTGTCCGATGACAGAGATAAAGCAGATAGCTAATACTTATAGCAAAAGAGTGAAGAATTCAATAGGCATTGCACATAAATTCTTCACTCTTCTGTTGGCTTCCTCTCGGTCGCCGATTTTCAATTTTTCACTCTTCACTCAAATACTTCTCCACATCCGCCTGAATCTTCTGGAATTCCGGAGAGAACTGGTAGAAGGTGTTCTTCTTCATCATCATTTTCACCTTGCCCAGACTGTTCTCATAGCATGCCATCTCGGTGCGTGCCTGCTCGGAATGAACCGCCCTATCACGGATTTCATTCTCCCTGACATTGCGCAGCGTATCGCAGACGCTCTGCACCAAAGGGCAAACCACCAGATCGAAAAGATGATGACCCTGTATATATAAATAGGTGTTATGCTCGTTTACCCCCAGATTATTCAGATACTGGATCATATCCGGCAGTTCATCCTTGAACGTCTTGAAGCGGCGCTCCAGCTGGAAAAGCTTCGCCCTCACCTTCTTGGCAAGATAATTGATAGCCTGCTGAGGGTCCTGGATTCTGACTGATGGCAATACGATGACCTTGTCGAACTCAGCCATATCAAAATGCATCGACATCTTGCGATGACGGATATAGAAGAGAAGATGCCACACGAAGAGCGGCCATATCGTACGGGAATACGCCTCCATGAATCTTTCGAAATCGAAGATATGGGTATCGTTCAGCGTCACCATCACGCAGGTTTCGTGCAACCCCTTGGAGTAACACTGGAAATTCTCAATGGCATAAGCGTAGGTATGGAAGATATAAGGATTCTCCAGCATCAACTGAGAAGCCTCGGTAGTACCCTGCCGCAGAAAATCGTAGTCGGCATCCACGCAGGCTATCATATCCTTGCCCACCCCTTTGAGCATATTGCTGATAGCCGCCTTCTTGCCGCGGTCGAGATGGTTGTTGCGAGTAGGAAGCAGGATTTCGAAATAGCGGGTCTCATCCTCAAACTTTCCCAGCACCGACCGCCAGAAGAAGACATCATCGTAGCTCTCGACGTAAGCCACAATCTTGCGCCGAGCCTTCTTCGAGGTCATCTTGTTGGCGGCCTCGAAGTAGAGGGAATTGATATTATCGGTTAAACGTTTAGCCATAATACTTCTTTTTCACTTATATCGTGATGTCGCTCACATCTGTCACCCGGTCTGTCCATCCGTCCATCACCACGGCAGGACTGTGGGTGGTCATGATGATCTGGATGTTCGGATTGAGTTTCAGTACCAGACCGATGAGCTGCTTCTGCCATTCGAAGTGAAGGCTGATTTCCGGCTCATCCATAAAGAGGACATAAGATTGGTTGTCCTCCACCAGCACGGTAAGGAGGATGGCGAGAATCTGCTTCTCACCAGCCGAGAGCTGATAAGGCGAGAGCTGCTCACCTATCTGGTTGAAGCGGATTTCGTTGGCAGTACGGATGATGGTCTTGCCGGTATCCTTGAAAAGACCATCTACGATATCCTGGAACATCTTCTTCGGTTCGCTCAGCTGCTGAGCCTTGAAGGCGGCATCCGGTTCGCCACTCTGAAGCACGGCGATGATGCGGTTGCCGATGTTCACCTGATAATCCAGATACTTGCGCTGCAGCTGGAAAAGCTGCCAGTCGAGTTCGGTAACCAGGGTAAGGTCTATCTTGTTGATCATCTCGGCATTCATCAATGGTCTATCTACCGATCGGATTACATCATATCTAATCCACTTTGCCTCCTCCGGCTCCACCTTCAGGTGTACGCCCTTGATCATGTGACTAGGGAATTCGCCGCCAGCCGCCAGACCCTTTACCACCTTGTTCAATATAGTACTCTTGCCCACGCCGTTTACACCACTCAGGATATTGACACGGCGGTCGAGGTTCCAAAGAATATGTTTGGTACCGCTCCAGAGCGATTCAATCTCTATCTGTTTGATATAATCAGCATATTTCTGCATAAGATATTCTCCTATCTTTAATAGTCAAGAACAGAAAAAGACGATAGTCTTAACTTCTTAACTTCTTTAACTTCTAAAAAATATACCGCAAATATAGCAAAATTCCTCGAATTTTTGTACCTTTGCACTCGATTTTATTCAAAATAAAGAAGATTTAAATAGAAATAAGGAAAAATGGATAACAAACGACCTCTTATCGCCCACCTGTGCCTCTTCTGTTCCGGCGCATTCTGGGGACTGATGGCTCCCGTAGGCAAGGATGCCATGCTTCACGGCATCGACGGCATCGACCTGGTGAGCTTCCGCGTATTGGGTGGTGCCATTCTCTTCTGGCTCACCTCGCTCTTCACCAAGAAAGAGCATGTTCCAGTGAAAGACATCTTCAAGTTTGCTGCTGCCGGACTCTTCGCCCTCGTGTTCAACCAGTGTTCTTACACCATCGGTCTGAACATGACCTCGCCTAGCAATTCCAGCATCATGACCACCTCAATGCCTATCTTCGCCATGGTTCTCTCCTTCCTGATATTGAAGGAGCCTATCACCTGGAAGAAGGCGCTCGGCGTACTGATGGGATGCGCTGGTGCCGTCATCATCATCATGACAAGTGCTACGGCGGGCAATGCCAAGGTGGGAAACATCTGGGGCGACCTGCTCTGTATGTCGGCTCAGCTTTCCTTCGCCCTCTACCTGTCTCTCTTCAAGAACCTGCTGTCTAGGTATTCGCTCTTCACCATCAACAAGTGGATGTTCCTCTGGGCCACCATCATTATATGGCCTTTCACCATCAGTCACGTGATGAGCATCGACTTTGCCCATATTCCGATGAGCACCTGGTGGGAAACGGGCTACGTGGTTCTATTCGGCACGTATCTGGGCTACATCTGCATGATGATTGGTCAGAAGACTCTACGCCCTACCGTGGTGAGTGTATATAACTATGTGCAGCCGCTGGTATCGGTCACCGTAAGTGTCATCGTAGGTCTCGCCGTATTCAAGGGTATGCAGGCAATTGCCGCCATCCTTGTATTCTCTGGCGTATGGCTCGTAGTAAAGAGTAAGTCGAAGCATGATATCGACCAGCACGACCACAGTCTGGCTTACGAGAAAAGACATGCTTAAAAGATATAATGTCGATTTATAAAACTGAAACTGTCCCCATCTGAGATAACAGATGAGGACAGTTTTTTATATAAGAAAAGAAGATCAGCAACCGAAGTAAACCATCAGTCCGCCCAATACGATATAAAGCAGGGCGTATGGGATGGCCGAACGGAGAATCTCTCCATCCTTTCCCTCCATATCGCAGGCTGCAGTAGCAATGGCGATGCTCTGCGGACTGATCATCTTGCCACCCGTGGCTCCCGTGGTATTGGCAGCAACCAGCCAGTTCTCCTGACCGCCCTCCATACCAAAGAATGTGCTCTGTCCCGTCATGCCCAACTGGTTGGCAACATGAGCCTGGAGCTTGGCAAAGAGAATGTTCGAAGAGGTATCAGAACCCGTAACAAAGGTTCCGATGGCACCAATCATCGGTGCTACCAAAGGATAGAAGTCGCCCGTCACTGCCACCAGACCTGAGGCGATGGCAGTAATCATTCCCGAATAGTTCATCACGCTCGCCAGGGCTATCAGCGAACAGATGGTCACTACCGTCTTGCGCAGATTCACCGTGGTACGGGCAAGAATCACCATTAATCTCTTAAGGCTCAATCCCTGAATCAGTCCGCCAATCGTAGCACCCAGGAAGAGCATCAGGCCCGCATTGGAAATCCAGCCAAACTTAAAAGTGCTGTCGAGCACAGGCAGATGAACCGCACTTACCAGATGACTCTTGAGGAAAGCATTGACCGGAGGACAGAGAGCTCCGGAAACCAGGATGAAAATCAATATAAAGAGGTAAACGCTCCAAGCCTTCAGGCTCTCGGCGAGAGTAAAGGTTTCCTTATCCTGCACCTTGCTCTTTCTGGCAAACACCTTGGCGTATGCAATGATGGCAATAATGGCTGCCAGCGAGCCGATGATGGCTGGTGTCTCCGAACCGAGATAATAGCCGCAGACAAACTGCACTACCACGGAAATCACTCCCACCCAGAGGGCGATGATGAGATTCTTGATAAGATTATGCTTATCGGTAAGCGTCAGGATGATGAAAGGCAGGATGATAAAGAGAGGTGACAGCTGGATGATGGCGAATGCCGAAGTCTCGCAAATCTGTGCCGCCGAAGCCGATCCGCTTTCAGCCACCTCATTACAGAGCGTTGTAACCGGTACACCCACGGCACCAAATCCCGTAGCCACGGTATTACCTATCAAGGACACCAGAGCCGAGAACATCGGTTTGAATCCGAGTCCGATGAGGATGGCAGCAGGTATCGCCACCGCCGTTCCAAAGCCCGCCATACCTTCGAGCAGTCCGCCGAATCCCCATACGAGGAGCAGCACGAGCAGTCCCTTATCATCTGTAATCGATGTAAACTGCCTCTTGATTACCTCTATCTGCTTGCTTTCCACGAGGATATTATAGCTGTAGATAGCCATCAGGATGATGATGAGAATCGGAAATACCGCCTTCAGGATGCCTTCCAGCACCGCCCATCCCGTCAGGGCGACAACGCTGTCCTCCGCATGTTCCGGGGCAATCATGCCTAGCGGCGAAGCAGCGAAGAGAGCGAGCAACACAGTAATTACGAGCGTCAGCAAGGCGCTTTTATGACCTGCCATCTTGAAGCCGAGCATCAGGATGAACAGCAACACGATGGGAATAATAGAAACTACAGATGCCATAAGCCATTCAGTTTTTTAATGTTTTCGATTGCTAAATTTTATGTTTATGACTGCAAAAATAACATTTTTCTTTGAAAAAAGAAAGCATTCTTTGAAAAAAATCTTTTT
>ERZ791709.27-NODE-27-length-82851-cov-46.0024_pt1 | contig 82851 bp, 78 predicted proteins | sample MGYA00509955_ERZ791709 | MGnify/ENA primary metagenome ERZ791709 (study PRJEB30046, sample SAMN00715153) | human gut metagenome | study: EMG produced TPA metagenomics assembly of the A metagenome-wide association study of gut microbiota in type 2... | reverse complement strand
CATTCGTCGAGAAGGGCACTGGCTCACAGCATCCTCCTTCATTTTCCCTCCCTTCTACCTTATTATAATATCCTGGTCTTCTATTTTTTAATGTATTCATGTGGACGTGAATACATATATACATGGATAGGTGTGTACGTGTACACATGAATACAGCTTGAAACCCTCATACCATGATGAGTAGCAGGCCTTTATAGATTTGCATTTTTATAAACAAGATGATAATGCTTCGCCCCACACCATGAAGGATGCTACTGGAGTTCCACCTGATAGACTTTGCATTTATGTCAGCAGAGCATGACGTAAGTGCAAAGTCCCTCAGTCGGAAGGTGCCCACGAAACGACATCCGGTAGCTTACAAACTGAGTAGGTGGGACGCAAGCGATTCCCACTTAATCAGTTTGACACTACTGCATGTCCATTCGTCGAGAAGGGCACTGGCTCACAGCATCCTCCTTCATTTTCCCTCCCTTCCACCTTATTATAATATCCTGGTCTTCCTCTTTATAGGCATTCTGTCTTTCCTTTATAAATCTGTCGGCTTTTCTTCTTTATAATCTTCGCCCACGCCATAGTCCAGTAAGCATGAACAGTTAGTCAGGGTGTTGTTCTTTCGTAGGCCGATTATATCGACTTACGAAGGAACAACACCCTGGCTTTTAAAACTGTTGATACTTGCTTGGACTATTCCCACCCGGCTTTTTTTATCCCTTCAGTCATTCCCTGTTATATTTTTTCTTCTTACTGAAACCAGAAGTCTATGATTCCGTATCGTCTTTGGGATTTCGGGATTCTTTTTCTGCAAAGTTATCGCAAGCGACCGCAAAATCTGCAAAATGTTTACGTATATAATTAAATATCAGTGCTTTATAAGTCGAAAAGTGGAAAAAGAAAGAAGCGATTTTCTTTGTTTCGTCACAAACAAGCAACAAATTTCGCAAGATAAATCGCAAACTTTATTGGGGTCGCTTCTTTCTCGCTGCAAAGATATAACAAAAAATTGGATTCTCCAAACATTTCCGCTATAATATAATAAGGTGTAAGGGGCGTTTCATCGGGGTTTGTTGCCGTTTCGTTGCGTACTTGCTTCGTTTTGTTGCAGATTTGTTGCCGATATACTTTTGTTGTAAATGGGGCTTGTTGCATATTTTGTTGCGAATTCAACATTATTTGTTACTTGTGTTTTGTTTGTTTTTATTACTTGCTCCTTGTTGCTATTTGTTTTCTTTAACCGCAAAACTTTCTATAATAAGAAGATTTTTCGTACCTTTGTAGGTATATAAATATCAAAATAGCAATATAATGAAAATAGAACGCCCCGACATTATCCCAGATAGGTTTTATACACCTTTGGAAGCTGCTCTTCTTTTGGAAGTCAATGAGCAAACCTTGTTGAAATGGTCTCGCAATCCTTCATCAGGTATCACCAGATACCACACAAAAGAAAATCATTTGCTACGCTTCAAGGGCTGTGATTTATTGATCCTGTGGGAAGGTGAGGAACAATAATTCCTTAATCTTTAGCCCTGCTACGTCCTGTTATGCTCTGTTATGCTCTGTTATGTCCTGTTATGCTCTGTTATGTCTTGAATTAGTTAAACTTTATTTCTTTTGCCATAATTTCAGCGTATAAGTAACTAAGTAATCAATATTTTTTGTATCTTTGTGGCGTAACATTCAAACTAAGCGTAATGGAAAAGGATTATAAGAACATCAACCGCATATCAGAAGCCGCAACCAACGATGTAGCGAGTAAGCCCGATAACGAAATCAGGGCAGAACTTGTTAGCGTCGAAGTCGTAGGCGAGGATACGCCGCACAAGCATTCAAACAAATATGAGGCTTGGGGCGTAATTGCCTTGTTGTCTCTTGTTGCCTGGGTTATATGCCTGACGTATTTTGCTTTCAATAACCAATCGGTCAACGGCTTGTTAGCCCTTGGCGGCTCTACCGCATTGTTCTTCCTGTCTATTGGGCAAATGGTGCTTACAAGTTCCGAAGAACTGAACGGCGAAGCTATTTAGCCTTTTCCCACTTTCACAATATATCTTTATGGTTGCCAATTCCTGAAACGATATAAATAAAAAATGGGGCTCGCCAACTCGTGACGTGCCCCCGTTTAGTATAATTCAATTTTAATCTTTCAGTGAAAAGGAAAAGTTCAGTTTCCGTGCCGCAAATGAGAATTATCAGCGTTTGGGGCTACGATAGTATTTCTTTTTGTGCAACAACTTATTTTCAAGATTTAACTTTTTGTTAATTAACTCTATAACTTTTGAGGAAAACTTCCTAAAACAAAGGCTTCCTTTCTAAGTGTTGACATCGACCAATCAGCGTTGACGGTCAATCTTGTAACGTCTGCCCCGGCTTTGCTGTATGGGTCAACAATAAAGCGAATATCGCCAAATTGCCCCAAAGGCTCTAGTCCCCAAACTCCAAAACCAATACCGTCAATGTGGCTTGTTTGGAATACCGGGAAACCGCCGATTTTGCCGTCCTCTATGATCATCAAACCGCTTCCGGTGTCTCTTGGTGTGGCTTCAAGGATTGCGGCGGTTTCGGCGTTCATGATATATGCGCCTGTTCCGTCATTCTCCACGCCTTCGGCGAAAACTTTTCCACGCATCTGCAAAAGTTCTTTATAAGTTGGAACATCATCTGCAAATGTTACCTTGTTTTTACAATCAACAAATGGGCCGTGAAACTTCTTGTTGTAGCCTTTCGCCGTGGTGCTTGTAATAAACATACAACGGTTTATCAGGCGTGCAACTGCCAACGGCATTTGCTGTTGTACGATTTGAAGTACAATTCCGGTTGTTTGGTTAATTGTCTGGTTGGTTACATCAATTGAAATACCAAGTCTTACCGGAGTTGGCTTCAAGGCTTCAATATCAATCTTTGAATCTGCGAGTTCTACCGCTTCATCGGCGATCGATGCTTCAACCGTGCCAACAACTGGCCAACAATACTCGCCTTGCAAACCTGTAAGAAGGGGGATTCCTACTTTGTCGTAAATTAGCCCGGCTTCAAGTGGCTTCACGATGTCGCCAATTGTGAGCGGCACGGCTGCGACTGAATTTGCCACGGTCTGCCCGACAAAATCACGTTTCAAAACTTGCGAGTTAACCGACTGTGTGCCGTTCTGTGTGGCTGAGCGAAGGAAGGAATCAAACGCCGCCGCTTGGTCTGTCACGTCCACGAAACCGCCGTTAACGTTTGCGGCTTGGATTCGGGCGTTAATGATTCCACTTTCACGGCGCAACGTCTCAAACTCTGTGTTTTCGGCGTCGTTTCGTGCTCGGTTCTCCTTCTCGCAAAGGTCGGTAATCTCATTCATGCGGACTTGGATCTGCTCCAGGCGTTCCGCAAATTGTCGAATTTCGATTCTTTTCTTTTTCATTTTTGAAAAACCTTAATTGTTAAACTTATGTTCATTAACTCTAATTTCTTTTTGTTATAACTGCGCCTTCTGGCGTGTTTTATGGTTTACTATTTCTTTGGTGACTGCGGCTCTTGCTTGGCCGTTCCTTCACCTTGGATTTTCACCGAATTTATAGGGGCCACGTTGCAAGAAATGAAAGTTACGTCTCCGCCTTCAATTGGCTTCAAGTCTTTTCGCCGTCTCCACTCGTTTATTGTCATTACTCCGGTGTTAATGGTCTTTTCCATATAAGCGGCTTCCGTGGTTAGGTCTGTCGTAAACAATGGGGACAAATCAAACATGAATTTGAAATCGTCTGCCACTGCCCCAGGAATCAACTTGGCTTTAAACTCGGCTTCAAACTTACGCAATATAGGGTTTAACGTATCTGTGATAAATGTCACTTGCGCCATATCGCTCGCCTTGTAGTTGTTGCTTTGTTGAGCAAAAACCTTATCAGGGTGAACGCCAAAAAATCGGCAAATCTCTTGAACGCCGAATTTTTTGTGTTCCAAAAGCTGCATATCAACGGAAGTCATAGAAATCGGCGTAAATTGAACTTGCCCCGGTAAAGAAACAATATCTTGGCCCTGCTTGAATTTTCCTTCCACCGATTCCGCCGTCTTGTCTAACTCCTTGTCTTGGTACTCTCCAAAACCTGTTGTAGTGTGGTCGTTGCTTACAATTCCCTTAATGCGTCCACCTTTAGCAAATAATTGCTTTGTCTGGTTATCTGCCGTTGCTTGGATTCCAAGGGCTGCGGCTGCATACTGAACGGTTGAAATACCCGTCCGGCCACCGTCTAAGGACATATTGCGCAAATGAATAATTTCTTCTGGGCAAAAGACTTCACCATAAATTCCGTTATATGGGTCGTTGACCGTATAAATATCAATGTTCGGCGTGTGGCTTACAGTGTGTGGGCTGCAAAGTATCAACTCCTGCAACGTTCCATTATCTCCATATCGGGGGATAATATAGGCATTTCCCAGAAGGCACATTTGAACAACTGCGTTCTTTATCAGTTCATAGGCTGTTGTATGTTCATTTGGTTTAACGCCGATAATGTAATTTGTCCGGTCTGTCTTGCCGTCCACATCTACGAAATAACCTTCTGCACGATTGCGGCGTTTCTTTCTGAATGGAAGTCCGGCTACACCTGACGAAAGTATTTCAACGCAACGATATACTGCGGCGATTTTGGTTGCTTGGTATTCGTTCCCTACCTCGATAACATTCAAGCCACCGGGGTAAGAAGATGCAACGGCAGAAACCAATGAGCCGGAGACACTGCGCTTTTTAAATATCTTATCAAATAACTTCATCGCTCAAAATTTTAAATGAAGGGCGAAACACTCGGAATCGCCCCTCGGCACTTTCAAAAACCTAACTTGCTGAAACAAGCCCTTCACTATTCGGGTATATTCGTGTAAAGGTATTCCTTTTGAGTGCTCCAAGTAGTTATCGGGTCTCTTGGGCGGCTGCTTCCTTTTCCATACGTGCAATATAATAATAACCTGCGCACAATGCGTTTTTAGGTTGTATTATTGTGCCATTTACAGCGTGTAAACGATTCTTCTTTGTGTGGGGGCTTATTCTTTGGGCTTTCCCCCCACGGCTGCAAAATTCCTTGCGTGTGGAAAATGGGGTAGGTGAGGTTTAACTTAAAGTGTTGCCCAAAATAAAAACACTCCCCCCGGTTCTCGGGGTGGAACACCTTGGAAAAACTTTTTGTGTCGATTGTCTTTTGTCTATCAGTTCATACAAATTTGTTTGCTTCCTTGGTGGCTCTGTCGTGCCTTTGCTTCTGCCCATTTTGCCGGAGTATTATTGCAGCTTTGCAAGTTGGTTGTTTGCTTTGGGGTGTCGCCTGTTGCTTGCTCTAAATATAGAGTATCCCTTTTCTTGGCTTGTGTGCTGTTGGTCTGGATCCTTGCCACGGTGTCGGCTCGTTGTTTGTTAACTCTGAAAACATATCGGCGATTTCATCGGCTATTGGCTTGGCAACGTCCTTTGATTTTTGCTCTTTTGTCTGCTGCGCTCTGTACGTGTGACGAATAAAGGAAACAACTAAAAGTTGCATTATCTCGTAAATTGATTTAAATCCCTGCTCGTCTTTTATTTGGTTCAATCTGTCATACACTTCGCCCGGAACCTTAACGGAAACAGTCTTTGTACTTGTGTCCGTTTTTGGTGTGGTGTGCTCGCCTTGTCTTTTCATTGTTTTGGCGTTGTCTTTTTCGGCTTGTGCCATGTTATATAGTTTAAACTTCTTCATGTTCTTGTTTCATTTATCGTTAATCAGGTGCAACGCTTACGCTTTACTACCTTTGTACACTTGGTACAAAAATATTTCTAAATAATATATTTTTCCTTATTAGGCTGCATTATTATATATAATGCCCCCTAATTACTTAATTTCTCTTAAATAGATATATTTTTGTACCATTTGTACCATATTGTTATAAGTGCCTAATAACTAACTTTTTGCCCTTGGTACAAAGAGAAAAACAGCCAATATTCTGTACCATTGTTTTGTACCAATTGTACCAAGGGAAAAAGGGTGGTACATTTTGTACCAAACAATTTTGTACCAACCTTTTGGAGACGTTCAAATGTTGTCTTCTTCCTCGTCTGGGATTCTAACAAATAGCTTTCTAGCCCTTGCGTAACATTGCCCGGGCTTGGTTCGTTGGCTCGTCAACTTCCAACCGTTGCAACGTTCTAAAAGGGCGTTGATTCTCTGTGCTGGATATTTCTTAACCAATTCATCGGGCAATTCATTACGGATAACTTCGGCGGTCACAAACTTACGTTTAACCGTGCCCACGGCTTCAAGTGGGTCTCTATATCGGAAGAAACTTCGCCTTTCCTCTTTGTTCTTTGTTTCCCAATCAGTCGGCAAAAGTTCATCAAGAAATGATTCTATTATCGGCAAAAGATCATCTCCCCCGGCTTGGTTGCATTCGTCCTGAATCTTTTCGGCTTCCTTGTCTAAGGATTCGGGCAAACACAATTCTTCGCCTTCCATGTAGTATTTATAGGCTTCAGCCCACAATTGCCCAACGTTGACTTTTAAGTCGCCTAACCATGAAGAAACACGCCCTTTCCCCTCTGCCTTGACTATCCACCAACGGCGGTTGCCGTGGTCGCCTGTAAGGAAGTATTCTTCGTTTGTTGTGGCTGCAAAAACGCAATGTCTTGGATAATCTTCTACCGTTCGCCCATACGCTGCCCTGTACGTGTCTTTTTGCTTGCTTATAAACTGCTTTGCGGCTTCTGCTTCTGTTCTCTTTAGTCCGTTCAACTCGCTAATTTCAAGTATCCACGCCGAATTTACGGCTTCAAACTTGGCGTTATCTTTAGCCGCAAATGAGAATGAATCAGAAAACCAACTCCCGGCAATGGTATTAAAGAAGGTGCTTTTGCCTATACCTTGCGGGCCTGGAATAGTTAGAACGTAATCGAATTTTATTCCCGGCTCGAATGCCCTTGCAACTGCCCCAACAAACCATTTCTTTGTTATGGTCCGGGTTAACTCTGTGTCTGCCGCTCCCAGATAGTCTATTAAAGCGGTTTCTATACGCTTTGTGCCGTCCCATTCTTCACGCCTTATAAAGTCCTGAACTGGGTTGAAACTTCGCTCTGTAGCTGTTGTTTGCAGATAGTCAAATATACTACTTTGGCGTACTTTGATATTCCATTCTGTGAAAAAGTACAAACTAATCTTTCCGGTTGATTCCTCATTTATAATTGCGCCCTTTGTGTTTTTGAATCGCTCGGAAAAGGAAAAGTCTCTATTTCGGAAGGTGTCAAACTTGATTTGCTTTAACTCTGGGTCATTCAGGAACAACAATACAAGATTTGTCGGCGTGTTCTCGACTTCCATTTTTTTGTTGAGTGTTAGCTTATCTTTCCATGTCTCGCCGTCCTCCTGTGTCTGCTCGCTTCCAAGCTGCCCCGATTCCTCAAAGTCCACGCCTTCAAAATCGTCTTTTACAGATTTTGCCCTTTGCTTTAGAATGTATCTTTTTACCTTGGTGTCCTTGGTTGCCAATTCACCCATCTTTAAGAAAGAAGGTCGGCGATTAATCGGCGTATCTTCTTTTATGCCCGTGTCCTCTGCACCAAACTTGTGAATTCTAACCAAATCGAAGGCGTTGCAACCATGTTGACCGTTTAATCTTGCCGGGTCTGTGGCGTGGTTGCTGAATGCGTAACCGTCTTTATAGACAACTAAACCGCCGTATGTACTTCCGTTCTTATACGTATATCTGTCCCCTTGTAATGTGGGGGCGTAAACATCTGGAAGAAACTTCTCGATTGCTTCTTCAATCGTATAAGCATTACAGAAAGCCCCAACGATTCCGGCTTTTGCCGTTGGGTCTGGTGCCTTACGTTTGTTGTTTAGAATCGCTTCGGGGGTCTCACTCTTGTGCATAGGCCACGAAGATACGTCTTTCCAATCTTTGTACTTTTTGAGAATTTCTTCCGGATTCAAGATTTCACCGTCTTGCCAATCAAAGAAAAAGTCGACATCCTTTGGAGTGCTTGGCCAAAACATCAGCCTTGAAGCCTGAAACGTTGTCGGGTCAAAATACTCCATGCCTATTTTGTCGGCAATATATCGGGCCACGGCTTCGTATTGTTCCACGTTGGTACTATCTGCCAACGGAATAATAATTCTTAATCTCGGGGCTTCCTCTGTGTGCTTATGTGTGGAGTATATACAAGCGGCAAAACTAAAAGTTGCTTTGAAGCCTTCCCAGATATTCGAATCTTTCTTCACATTATCAGCATCAAGCGTTACAACAGTTCGCCCGATTAAGCCTTCCTTTTTTCTTCGTCCATTGGTGGCAAAGTAACCGCCAACAAAACCGCCAACATCTTTAATTTTACTTTGTTTAGCCTTATCCATTTGCAGATACTGCACCAAAGTTTCTTTTGTCTTGGTGGTATTGGCACAACGGTTTAATAAGTCGCTCCATGTGGTTTCCTTATTTTCCCAATTGGTCGCTTTACTGCTAGCCCCGACAAAGATTGTTAGGGCCGTATCATGTGAAGGGTTGAGTTTTCTTGTTTCCATTCTCACAAAAGATTAAAAGGGGCGTTTTGTTATTGCGCCCCTTCCTGTTATACGTTCAATTTCATCTTTACCACGTCTCTGTAATAATCAGTTTCGGAAAAAGTCATCTTTCCGTTTGCCAATCGGTGGAAACCAGGTCTTGGCGTTGATGTATATACTTGTACTCGATTTGTGTAAGTTTTGATATTCTCAATACCTGAAAAGGTAGAGTTGCTTCCCTCTGCGCTTTTTTTCTTCTCGGCGATCGCTTCCGGGCTTAGTTTATCAACTTCCAATGTGTACAAACGTGGGTAATACTTCTTTATCAACTCGGGCGAAATCGTTGGCGGCATTGTCGTACATTTTGTAAAAATTATAACATCTGTCGGGAATTTAATTTTTCCCAATTCTTTCGTTATCATGTCGCCAAACTCTTGTATTTCTTTTGGGCAAACATACGCATAAATTCCACGGTTTGGATTTTCTTCAATATCTTTTTCAGAAACGTGGGTTTGAGCGTAGGCTATTAACAAAACTTCTTTGAAGGTCATTGTCCCAGATAAGATAATACACCAATTAAGGCGATTAAAACTTCGTCCGATAAACTCCTTTACACCTTCAACGGCTTTTGCTAATGTAGCGTTAATAGAATCAACCTTTTTGAGGTCGTCAATTTCTTTTTGCTTGTAATATATAAACATATTATGTCCTTCCCTTACTTTAGTTTAACAATCCCTTGAATACTTCGGCGGCAACCTTGCGGCTCTCCTGTATATACTGCGCTTGTGTATTTGTTCGCTTCGCCGATACTGCGCCCTGTGGTGCTGCCATAGGTTTATAACCTCTCTTTTCAAGGTCTTGACAACTAACTTCTGTTTGCATGTATGCCGGGCGGCTTACGAGTGAAACGTCCTCCATGTAGCGGATATTCATCACGTGCCGGGTCGGTGTGCCGTCTGGTTTCTTATCCCAAACAACTGAATCCTCATCGGCTAAATATGCAAATGAGCTGCCGAAAATGTCCCCACGCTTTACGAGTTCTAGGGCTGTATCTCCGTCCGTGGTGTTCGGTGCTTCAAATCTGTATTTCAGTCCGTGACTATCAATTGATAATTCGAGCGTTCCTTCACCATTGCGCCAACGTGCAAGTAAACGTTCCGGGTTATGCTCCAGAAGGCAACGAATATCAAAAGACTTTAGCTTCACTTCATCAAGAGCCGCTCTGTCTATTGTCTCAATAAAATAACCGTAACCGTCACAAAGAATTTGTGATTCTGCCCCAAAAACAATTGCATAGCCTTCAATAACTCGGCTTTCTTTGCCCTGTGCATCTCTTACGAGAATTGGGCGTGACTGCTGCCCCTGGGTGGTTCTCAATTCAATTTTTTCCATATCATCAATTAAATTTTAATGTTATTATTTGGAAATTTTCCCTATTAACTTTATTGTTCTTATTGTGTCCCTTGCTAGCTTGTTGAGATTCCCCCCAATATCTATAAGTTCGGGATAATGAGCGTTTGCCAAACCTTGCATTTTGCAGATAGCTTGATTGTAGGCTGTAACATCGCATTTTATCCACTCTTTAACGTTCATGTCGTATGCACAATAAAGTTTGTAGCCGCTTTGCTCTGCATACTTTTTCAAGAATATCAAGAATATATTAAACATCGGCAATTTGTCCGGCTCCAATTGTTTGCCTTCCGTGTTGATCGTCTTTTCGTCTGGGCTTAGTCCGCAAATCATTGCTTTGAAAAGAATCTCACCGTTTTTTTGTGGGACAAACATTTCAAGACTACAAGCCTTGTTATAAAGGCCTGCAAACATTTTCAAGTGATTTCCACTTTTCTGTTTTGCATTCTTGATCATGCTTTTTCTGATTTCCTGTTCCATTGTCTTGTTTCTTTGAAGTTGTGCAACGATTAACGGAATAATACTTGATTGGCCGCTTTCTGAATCATTGCAACTGTCGTTGGTTGTACTTCTGACTTGTTGGAAAGTAACCACTCGTCAAGGGCCAACCGGTCAAAATATATGTACCTAGACGGCTTACCTTTGACTTCTGGGCGGCTGAATGGTATTGCGCCCTTGCTTGTCATTTGGTAAAGGGTGTATTTGCTTATCCCTATATACTGCGCCGCTTCATCGGTGTTCAAAACTCGCTTCTGCTGAATCAGAATCTTTGCTTCCAACTCTCGAAACTTAGTTTCTAAATATTGCTTTATTTCTTCATTCATATTGCTTTGTTTGTTGGTTTGTGCTGCAAAGATACGGCAATAAAAAAAGGTCTGAACCGAAATTCAGACCTTTATTGTAATGTGTAAACAAGGGAGTTAACAATATTGTTAACAACTGCGCTTTGTTTACACATTCTTATATATGATATTCAATAATTGGGTAACTAAATCATCAATACTTCTATCGTTTGAAACGAGTTGTGCTTTTGCCTTGCTGCAAATTGTCCTTAGCGAATTTTTGCCGAACTTTTTTGTTTTCCCCCCTTTTCTATAGACAAACCATTTTCGGGTTATACTCCAAAGATTGTTTTTTCTCATATCTGCTTTTACCTTAGACTGCAACTTATCTATAAGCAAAACAAATTTCTTAGTGTCTCCAACTAGCAAATAATCCTTACTGCCAAACTCGCTAATATCTTCTTTGTTGGTGGCTCCCATTAGAAAAGACTTAAATCCCGCTTGCAGCTTTCTAACCGAATCTTTTTCCCCTTGGCACAATATACCATTTTGGGTAAGTTGTGTTATATAGTCTTTGAAATCTATAAATCGAATATCGGTTCTAACTTCGGTTTGTCTGAAAAGAGAGTCTCTTTTTTCCTCTTGTGGTGGCAAATCGAAACAAACAATTTCGGGTTTTCGGTGCTCCTCGTTCATTTCTGCGCTTTCTACCGCCTGTAAGGGGTCAACGCCTGCGACTTCGCCTTGATCGATTGGAAAAGCTGCAAACCTTGATACTTGTTGCAGCTTCTCCAGATATTCGATTATTCCTTCAACGGCATTCAGGCAACGGCGTATATAACAACGCCCGGGGGCTCTTGTGCCCTCGGTTGCTGTTAGATACTCTTCGGCTTGCTCCTTAATGCTTCGTGCGTCCTGAAGGTTACTGAAAAGAATCTTCTTTCCGTCTTTGCCTGTTCGCTCGGCGGCTTTCAAGTCCTCAAAGAAGGGGAGTTCACCCACTGTTTCGCCTGTCTCTGCTGAATAATCGGGAACGCCGTAAATATCAAACCATTCTTCCCCCTTCTGTGCGAGTCTCTTTTCTCGCTTTGTGTCGCCCCTGCTTTGGGCTTCTGCGATTTGTCGCACATATTGCCCAAACTTCAATATATCTTTCATTGTACTTGTTCCTTATAAATACATTGTTTTCCAACATTTTATTATCTCCGATCCAGTTACTAGTTTCTGCTTAGAAACCTTTCGAACACGGAATTTAATATCACCATTCGCCGCATATCGTGCGAGTGTGTGGCGGTCTATCTCTAACGCCTTTGCCGCCTGGCTCATGTTATAAAGCCCTGTTGGCGTAACTTGTGGCTCTGTTATTATCATATTAATCAAACTTAAATGCTTTGTCTTGAAGGCCAATCGCCTTCTTTTTACTCTCGTTAATCACTTCGGCGTAAATCTGGGTTGTGGTAATATTAGAGTGTCCCAACAACTTTGAAACGGTCTCTATCGGTACGCCCAAAGATAGGTTGATCGTTGCCGCCGTATGTCTGGAAACATGAAATCTAACCTTCTTATGTATCCCGGCATCGTCTGCCCATTTCTGCAACTTTTCACCCATTCTTGATTTATAAAAATCAGGAAAGATTAACTCATTGTCTGACGCTCCGTTTCGTTCTGGCATTACGTGGAGTGCCAAAGAAGGCAAAGGCAAAGTTTCTTCCTGTTGGGTCTTTTGTACTTTCAATTTCACCACCTTGCCGAAATACTCATCATCAAATATTTGCCCCCATGTAAGGGCAGAAATGTCGCTTGCCCTCAATCCCGTGGAACAACCAAAAAGGAAGGCTCTCTTCAACATATCAAAATAACAAGGTGTCTTTATAAGCTGCTGCACCTCTTCCACGGTCAAATAATTGACATTTGCTTTGTGCTTTCGGGGTCTCTCGTTTTTGGCAATCAAATAGCACGGATTTACGTCTATGATTCCCGCCTGTACCGCTTTATTCAAAATACCACTTAGGGCACTATAAATATTATGCTGTGTTCCAATACCAATATTTTGGGGCTTTAAACTTTTAACGCTCTTTTTGTAGGCTGAAGTCTTCAGGAAATCAATAAAACGCAAAATAGTATCTCTATCCAATTGTGCGAATGTTATCTTTGTCCCTGCCACAAAATCTTTGAAATGGTTGTACAATCCCGGAATGTCGGTTAAATGCACATGTCGTTCTTTGCTTTCTTTTATTGCTTCGTCCTTGTAGTGCTCTATATACGCCAAAACTTCCATTTTTCGGCGTTCCACCGATTGGTTAAAACCTAATTCACCGTTTTGCTTGTCTATGATTCTTTGAGCCTTGACGGCTTTTGCTTGTTCCCACGTCTTGTTGTTTCGGGTCTTGTTAATGGTGTCGTTACGTCCATTTTCAGGCACTAAATACAAGGGTTGGTTATCTATATTAACGGTTTCACATTTGTGTTTACCTTCCCCAATATACATATCAAGATATATCACGAAATTCCCGTTTGCACGTTCTCGGGTTCTTAACTTAATTGCGCCTTTTTCTTTGTCTACAAATCGGCGTTCAAAGTCTTGTATCTTACCCTTTGAAGGGTCGCTCTTTCTTGCTCCCATGATTGAAAAATATATAATTCTCTGTAGGTCGTTCCACCTTTCGCCGTCTTGATCGCCGGGCGTTGGGTGGAACGAAAATTCTAAATCTCTAAAACTTTATCAATTATCGCCTTGCTCCTTGTCTGTGCTTGGCTGTTGTGCAACCTCTGCAATATCAGGTATCAATTTGCCGCCCTGGGTCTTGCAGCTTGAAACTATCTCCAGAAGGGCGTTAATCTGTTTGTCCTTCTCTTGAATTTGTGAAAAATAGAAATCACTTAGCTTTTTGGTATCTTCAAGCTCACGATGTAAAGCGTTGTTGGCACTTGCCAAAGATGATATAATATGCTCTTTGGCTTTGTTGGCTCGCTTGTAAGCGGCTTTTTTCTTGCCGTTGGCGAATTGCTCACGATGGCTTTGTCCGTGTCTCTTAGTCGAAATAAATTTGTTATTCATGTTCCAATAAATTAAAAGTTTGCGAAATGCTTGTTTGTAATGCTTGGTTTTACTTACTTTTGAAATAAGTTATGGCTTCGCCTTTGTCGGCTTTTTCAGCCACGGAAAAGGCTCGCCACGGCGGCGATTATAAGTGAAGGTCTCGCCGTCCTCATCCTCAATTGTGATAACTCCGCCGAAAATCGTTGAATACGATTTTCCAATAATACGTACCATTTTCCACTCTGTGTTTAATGGTCTCAGGGCTAAAACCTTTTGCCCGATTCTTACTTCGCTGTATTTCATATCTTGCAAATTAAGTTGTTAATATTTAGTCAACCTTAGTTGACCTTTCCTTGTTTGTGACATTGCAAAGATACAAAAAAATATTGGAATGTGCAACAAAATAGCAACAAATAATGCACAAATAAAGAATAATTAACACATAAACAAAACACGATAATAAGCGATAAAATAGATACTAAAAAGCTGTTTTACAGCGGTTTAATATTGTTTTGGTTGTGTTTTATTTGTGCGTACTTTGGTGTCGTATAACTTGTTTCTGCAAAGTTATCGCGTATTTGGCAAATAGCAAGTCGTGATTCGGTAACAATCTTCCTTTTTCATGAAACATGCAAAAGAGTATTCTTCCCATCAGACTTGCCTTATTGCCTTGTACGCACTTTGAAAAGCAGAAAAAGCTTCCCGATCCCAAGTCCGAAAGGACTTAACGAAAGGGAGAAAAAATTTAGAGACTATGGCAAAAGATTTCAACAACCGCCTGATTACTCCAGAATTGGAGAAGGCAATGCAGGACTATCCGCTCTATTCCCAGGATAGCAAGAAGAAGGATGCAGTTTGCATCGCAGTGTTTTTCTTCGGCAACGCTCGCTGGTACATTCTTGAAGACAGCGAGAGAATGATGATTTTGTGCTCTTTGGCATCGTTGTAGGTCTGGCAGAGACTGAGTACAGCTACATTTCTGCCAATGAAATGGCAAGTGTAGAGCTGGACGCAACCAAGTTCGGACTCGGCAAGGTCAGAGTGGAGCAGAGAAAGCCATTCCAACCATGTCAGCTTTCTGAAATCATTGACAGAGAGTTGCAGTCTTTCCTCAGCAGACTTTACGATTGAAAACATTTTCTCGGTGGGTAGTGGCTGATGGCTGCTACCTGCCAAGTAACAACACTTAAAGCAATGAACATGGTACAGGTTTACATCAAGGGACAGGAGGATAAGGAGTTGAGCAGCTTTTTGCGCTATTATCCGGTACGTATCAAGAATATCGGTATGGATGCTTTCTTCGACCGCCAGGTTATCTATGATTTCAAGGATGGTCGAAATCATGCTGATGTGGCGAAATGCGTGGCAAAGATGCTTGTCAAGAAGTTTGGTCGTAAGGTTCGCAGCGTGGTCTTCTCTTGCGTTCCTGCAAGCAGTCAGGAGCGTAACGAGGCACGCAACAAGAACTTCTCTGAACTTGTCTGCAAGTTTTCCGGAGCAATCAACGGCTTTTCCCATGTCAAGGTTGTTGGCGAACGTACCGCTGTTCATGGCACAAAGGTCAAGAAGGATGAGCGAGAAAAGCGCTTGAAGGAAAAGAATAATATTGAGGTGGATGCTAACTTCTTCAAAAACAAGATAGTCTGCATTTGGGACGATGTGGTCACTACCGGCACTTCTTTCTGTGCCTACACCGCACAATTAGAACAAGTAGGGGCGCACGTAACAAACGGCATTTTCCTCGGCAAGACATCATATAAATATGTACAGCAATGAAAAGAAAGAATATGACAAAGTTTGACAAGGCTGTTTCGGCAGCCTTTACAGGCCATCGCTTTTACAACTTCTCTCAGCAGGAGGTCATAAGAGAGCGATTGACCAAAGCCATCCTCGAAGCTTACGAGCATGGCATCAGTAATTTTATTTCGGGATTCGCCATCGGTATTGACTTGATGGCAGCCCAGATAGTGCAGTCGCTGAAACCTTCCTGCCCAGGAATGACGCTTACCGCAGCCATTCCTTTCAGAGGTCAGGCAGACAGGTTCAAGCCCAGCGATAGGGTGGTTTATGATGGATTGATGGCTTCAGCAGATGAGGTGATCGTCCTTTCAGAATACTATTACACCCGATGTTTTCTTGATAGAGACGAGTTCATGGTTGAGAATGCGTCCCTTCTCATTGCCTTCTATGATGGGAGAGAGAAGGGTGGAACCTACTACACTTTCAAGAAAGCCAATAGTTTGGGCATTCCCGTGGTGAATATATATTGAATAACTCGTAAAATATCAAGCTTATGAATGAATTTGTTGACATCATCGTTATCTACATCGTTTTCCGTGCCATCCTCGCCTTCCTGGGCGCATGGTGGCATGGTGACGGACGCAACGATTTCAGACGAGACCGATAAAGGGATTGGTCTCGATAGTATTGCCAATCATCGTGGTGAAACCGCCTGGCAGACCGAAGAGTGTAGAATACCACCATTTATGCATCCATCTGTTTCCCTTATCTGCGATGCCTTGAAAGATTCATTTCTACGTTACATTGGCTTTTCTGAAAAATATTCTTAAATTTAATGCCGAAAAGCTGTATATTCCATCTTTTCTTTGTATTTTTGCAAAAGAATTACGAATTTAAGCACGAAAGATATGATATTACAATTTAAAGTAAAGAATTTCCTTTCTATAAGAGAAGAGCAGACGCTGGATTTTACGGCTTCTGCTGACAAAACGTATGAAGACTACGCTGTTGTTAAAATAAAAGGTGTTCGCATTTCCAAATTGGGCGTTGTTTACGGACCAAACGCATCTGGCAAGAGCAACATCCTCAAAGCTTTGGCTTGGTTCATTTTTTATTTGGTTGCAAGTCGTTCCAAGAAAACTGGTACAGGCACAGGACTGACACCATTCATGATGGATGAGGATAGCCGAAACCGAAACTCATCATTTGAATTGATTTTCTATATTGGTGATGTCAGATATGAATATTCCGTTGTCTTGAACAACCAAAAGATTTATAAGGAAGAACTGTACTTCTATCCCAATAACCGCCGTGCGCTCTTTTATGAGCGTACTTGGAATGAGGATAAGAGCAATTCTTCAATTTCTTTCGGACCATTGCTGAAGTTGTCTGCAACACAGAAACTGTTCATAGAGTCAAATTGCATTTCCAATGCTACGGTACTCACAACCTATAAGAATGCAAACGTTGAAAAGAATGTTGAACTTGACAAAGTCTTCAATTATTTTGAAAGCGAGTTCATGCCTTTGCTCAGCAAGAATGATAATCTTGGACAGTTAGCTAACGATGTGGTAAGATTGGATGCTGACAGCAAGAAGTTTATCTGCGAGATGCTTGAAAAGGCTGATTTCAACATTTCCGACATATACATCAAGGAAGAAAAAGGTGAGGTTTCTGAGGAAGCAATGGAGAAGTTCAGAAAGATAGCAAAAATCTTACATATCTCGGAACCTCAGGACAAGAGCATATCTACAGAAGAATTGTTCTTCACCCACAAGACTCCTTTCTATACGGGAAGTCTTTCTAACATGGTGGAATCGGAAGGTACCAACCGTATGTACGGTTTGTCGGCATTGTTATTTACACTTATCAAAAACAATCAGACATTGCTGTGTGATGAGTTGGAGAACTCGCTGCATTACGACCTGTTCACCCATATTATCAAGACATTCCTTGTAAATTCAGACCGGGCACAATTGATATTCTCTACTCATAGTCTTATGCTTCTTGACGAGGATTTTATCCGCAGGGATATGGTGTATTTTGCCAGCAAAAACGAATCGGGAGCGACAGAGATTTATCGTGCCAAGGATTTCGGTCTCCATAAGGAAGTGTCCATCCTCAATGCTTACAGAGCTGGAAAGTTGGGAGCGAAGCCTCAGTTGGGCAGTATATTTATTGACGAATAAGAAAGGAGGTTAACATGGAACAGAGACCGCTTGAATATACCGTCAAAATCTATTGTGAGGGTTTTACTGAATGGTACTACTTTGAATGGTTGCGCACCAACAACCGTTTCAAGTTCTCTATGGAGCCGGACATTCCCAAGAACAGCCGTAGTTCATATAAGCAGAACTTGAAACTCATAGACAAGGAACTTCGCAAGAACCCACAAGAACGTGCCGATGCGATATTTCTCGTCATCGATACCGATACCTTGGTCAAGAACAAAGCGCAATACGCCATTTATCAAGAAGCAAAGGAGAAATACAAAAAGCAAGGAGTTATTTTCATCGAGAGTCACCCTTGCATCGAAATTTGGTTTCTTTATCACCTCATGGATAAGTTTGCCCGAACAAACTTCGAGACATATGAGGCTTTGCGTCCTGCCATTGAAAATGTCCTGCCAAAATACGAGAAGACGGCTCGCTATTATCAGAAAAATAGCCTATTCCGTGAGAGCATATTGAAAAGCCAAACAAACAGGGAAAAGGCAATAGACTTCTCTATCAAGGCATGTAAATACGAGCCTATTGAGAATGAGATTGCCAATTACACAGAAGTGTTCAAGGCTATCCATTTCTTCCGCTTGCTACAGAAGTTTGCAGAAATTAGGTTACTATTGGCAGAAAAACTACGTACTAATGTTGCCATTCAACCAAATGTCGCGAGCCATAAATCTTTAGCTATCATGCATAACGAATATATGATTTGCACATTGAAATATTCGGGTACAATACTCAAATGTATTTTTGGGGATGGACAAACTTTTGACGTTGATGATACTAAACCATTGGATATAGAAGATTCAATAATAGGGTATATTGCAGAAATCATAAAATAACTGCATATTTCTTCGAGCAGTTCCAGAAGATTACCCATCTTACTCCTGCAGAATATCGCAGGGAAATCAATGGGACTGCTAAGTGATGGCCAAAAATGCAAAGATACTCTATGATATTGCAAACATACAGAACTTGGTCAAGCGGAAAAGTCAGTAACTTTGCATCGTCAAAAGAATAGTTGAAATTTAAAAGATTAGTTTAATTATGGAAAAGGAAATATTATTGAATAATGGAGTGAAGATTCCTACACCGGGTTTCGGAACGTTTCTTACTCCTGATGGCGCAACCTGCGTTGAAGCTGTGAAAGCTGCCATCGCTGCAGGCTACACCCACATCGACACCGCTGCTGTCTATAAAAATGAGAAAAGCGTGGGCGAGGGAATTAAGGAAAGTGGAATCAAGCGTGAGAATCTCTTTGTTACCAGCAAGGTTTGGAACACAGAGCGTGGCTACGACAAGACCTTGAAGGCGTTTGACAAGACTTTGAGCGATTTAGGTCTTGATTATCTCGACCTCTACCTCATCCATTGGCCAGCCAACGAGTTGCAGTTTGGCAAGGATGCAAATCAGCAGAATGTAGATACTTGGAAAGCGATGGAGCGTCTGCATGAAGAGGGCTTGATTCGCAGCATCGGTCTTTCTAACTTCATGCAGCATCATGCAGAGCCAGTAATGGCGAAGGCAAACATCTGTCCGATGGTTGACCAGATAGAGTATCATCCTGGATTCACCCAGAAGGAGTGTGTTGAGTTCTGCAAGAAGAACAACATTCTTGTGGAAGCATGGAGTCCGTTGGGAAGAGGTAATGTCTTGGATAATCCTCTCTTGAAGTCGATTGCTGCCAGCCATGGCAAGAGCGTGGCTCAGGTAGTTATCCGTTGGGTGATGCAGACAGGCGTGCTGCCACTGGCAAAGTCGGTTACTCCAAGCCGAATCAAGGAAAACATCGATGTGTTCGATTTTGAACTCTCTCAGCAGGAAATGTTTGAAATCGCATCGCTGAAGGCAGACAGAATAGGGTCAGACCCAGATACATGTGACTTCTAATATGGTATGGTTTGGAGTGAAATGCTCCCAAAATATATAAGATGAAAATGTAAAAAGTTACGGAGATAATTCATATTCTCCGTAACTTTTTACATAAACCACTCACTTTTGGTGTTATTGAGTTTCCCTCAGTTCTTCTATGAGATTTTCAAGAATATAATCATCGCTCATAAGCTGTAAACCATATTTGGGGTCAGACATCTTGAATAACCGGAAATCCTTAATGACCTTAATGACCGTGACCTTAATGACCGGAAAACGCCCCTAAACATTCATTTGTTTTTCTGATGAAACTCCTTCCTTGTCTTAGCCATTGCTTCCGTAGCCCTATCGTGGGTCTCTATCAGCAATGGACTTTTGTGATATTGCACAATCTTGACTCCGACAGAGTTGTGCCTTTTCTTTTCCTCGATGCATTGAATGATCAAGTCTGGATTGGCTGATTTAGCCGTTGGAGTCTTGTCAAAGTTCTGAATATAGGCAGCGTTGGTCAGGAAGAGAATGTCGGAACCTTCCGGTATTTCCTGCATTACCTTCACCATGAGGGTTAGCATCATGCGGAACTCAGTGGTGTGTAGGTCGCTGATTACATCACGGCTGATGATATTGCCGTTATGCTCAATCACAACGGCAGCACCACCAGCTCTCTCTTTATGGCCATAATCACATGAGCCACCTATCCAAACGTAATATGTAGAAGTATCTTGTACCATTATAGTTCTTTACTCATAGCTTCACTTGTAGATAATTTTCCAGGATATTGCCAACACGCAATTGTCTGGCATAATCCATTAGTTTACTGATATTTCTTTCTGGTCTGGAAAGATAGTTATCGATGATTTCAGAACAGACATCCATGCCCACCTTGTTTCGGAACTTTACTGCATCGCATACGCATCGTTCTACATCATATACCTTTACCTTAAATCCATCTATGACTTTCTCCATTACGCCGATTTCAAGAATATTGGAAGTATAGTGATGGAGCTCTATCTTTGGGAATGAAGGTACCTTAACCCTTCTATCCCTTTTGATGGCGACATGATAAGCTTGCGGCATGGATGTCGTAAGCTGATGGATATTCCAGGCAGACCAAAGGCAGAGGATTCCGTTGGGAACAATAGACTCAATATCAACCATACATGCTGACAACTGGTCTATGTTAGCATATACGCCACGGCAAACCTGAATCAGTTCACCTTGGCGAACGGCTTCCAGCATCTTGTAGTAAGCTGTTCGTCCTTGTACTTTGATGCTTGCAGATGATATGAATGAATTCTTTGTTTCCATAATTGTTCTCCTAATTTTGGTACAAAAGTACCACAAATATTTTTAATTGTGGTACTTTTGTACGGAAAACTTTTAATATCCTCTCTTTTTTAATACATTTCAACAGTTTTATAGCTATTTTCGTACAAAAGTACCACGAATATTGCTAAGTGTGGTACTTTTGTACGGGGTAATAGAATGGACAATGCATGGTTATTTTCCTATTTCTGATTTTTCCATTTATTTTATCTTCAATGTCCGCAGATATTCCTTCTGCTCGGGCGTGATTCTGTAGCTCTCGATGGCCTTCTGGATGGTCTTGTTGTGCGTCCAGGGTGCAAGGCGGCGTTGCTCGATGTAGGGAATCGTTGCGTCCCATTGCTTGGCAAGAGCCGTGGCGAAGAACCAGGCTATCATCATTTTTACGTAATACTCTTCGCTCCTTACTGATGCAGGAATTTCAAGATATTCTGCCTTGAAGTCTTTATCCAGATAATGAGACATAAGCACCTCTATTCCAAAGCGACAAGTATAAACGTGTGACGATTTGCTCCAAGTTTTGATCTTCGCCAATAACTCCTTCTTGTGTTTGGCAAATACCTTCGGAGACATGATGTCGCAAACTGCCCAGTTGTCCACGAAAGGCAGGAAACTGTCTGTAAGACGAATGCATTCCTCGTAGTCCTTCACCTCGGAAATGAGGAGACCATGAAGCATGTTCTCATCGTAGTATTCGTGAGGAAGCTGATGCAGGAATTCCTCGCATTCTGCCTCCTTTGTAAACTCTTTTGCGAACTTGCGAAGCACAGGCACACGAATGCCTATGAAACTTTCCATAGGCACTCCCGGTGTCAGTTTAGCCTGGAAAGCAGCATACTGCTTATCCTGCATGGCGAACAGTCTTTCTTGAAGTGAAGTCATAAATTCTTTGTTTTATAATGCAACATAGAAGGAGCAATTGCCTCTTTATTCCATTCTGCCATATTTCATTTCCACGCCTTCCTTATCATATTGTTTGCGCTTTCCGGTTGGAGGCTCAGTGAGCGTGATGCGAACAACAGCCGTGCGTGATAGGGAACGGGCGATGCTCTGGTCGAAAGCATCCATGTGTTGAGGAAGAAAGCGTTCACAGATTAGTCGGAGACCATGAATCTTCTCTGCTTCATCTGACACGATTTCTGCCTTGCCGAATGCAATGGCTGATTTGAACTGCAGGGTGAAACTGCCGTCCTTCGGACCAACCGTAGGCGCACAACGTGTTACGGCTGAAAGGCAGACCTCAGGATGAGCCTTGATTGCCTCCAACTTCTTGCCTTCCAAGGCACCATGAAAATACCAATTCACATCATCATCTGATGCGAGTGACAGGGGTAAACCATAAGGCTTGCCTTCTTCGTCAATAAAACTGACCGTTATATACGGAGCCTTGTGCATTACTTCCAATGCCCACTCACTATCCATTGCTCTTGATTTCTTTCTCATTTTTTTATCCTTTGTACTTAAACACTTTAACCATATCCTTGTCACCACCCACAAGCTGGCTGCATCTGTTCAGCATTCCGGTGTCGGAGAAACCGCATTTCACCATGACCTTTCCTGATGTTGGGTTTCCGGTGAAATGATCTGCCCGGATGTTTTCTAAATGTTTCTTTCATTCAAATCTGATCATTTTTGCAAGTTCCATAAAATAGTCATTCGACCAAATATCTAACTCTTTGGGATTCCTGACAAAAGGCAACACATCTGCCTTTATTTGATTCATGTCTGCCATGGCAAGTCTTTCATTCAGTTTTTGAAGGAACGTCTCCTTGTCAAGCTCTTCGTGATTGAACTGCAAGGCTCTTTCGCACAAGTGAGTAAAGTCAAGAGGAACATTGTGGCGAACATACCATTCGAAGTCATACCAATCACGTCCCTTAACTCTGTTCTTCCAGGCACGATACACCAGTGCATGCATCTTTCCTGCAAAGAGGGCTGGCAAAGTGAAACATCGTGTCATGAAAGATTGGGGGAGCAGAAGCAACTTCTGTTCTGTTTGAAATTTCAAAGGAGGTTGAGTATCAACTTCAATCTTGATCTTGACAGATTTCTCAGTTTGGAATGTAATGTCATATACATCTGTGTTGTCTTTCAGAAAGGCAGACTCCACTTTTCCAAAGTTCTTTTTGTCCTTCTTTCTGATTTCAACCTCTCTACCCACCATAGCGAATTGGTCAATGATGGGCTGAAAATAATGTGTAAAATCAAAGTTTTCATTCGGAGCAAGCAGGGAAAAATCCATATCCTCAGAGAAACGCTGCAATCCATGGAATATACGCAGACATGTTCCACCATAGAAAGCTGCCTCGTTGAAAAAGCCACCATTGTAAAGACCAGAAAGAATAATCTGCTGGTTGACCTCAAAGATAGCATTGCGCTTTTGCAGCTCGGTCGTTATGTCATAGCTCGAAAGCATTTGATTGAATATCTCGTTTGTGTTCATTTCCTTAAATATTTAATTAGAGTTTCTATGGATTTAGACTTTTTTCCAACCTGAGCATATCGTTCAAATATACTTATGTCCATATTTCTGAAATCATCTATTTCCATTCGGATGTCCTCCTCCAGATAGTTCTCTACCTCCTTCTGGTAACGTAAATTAACCTTCGGAGAATTTGCGATTAAGTCACAGAGCGCTTTTTCTGGTGTTGCCATCAGAAAGGCGTAACTCTGCATGTTGATGCTTGTAATCCCTATTGAAAAGGCTTCTCTTGACATGTTCTTATACTCAAAACGCCCGACAGGAGTATCAAAACTACGGGAGTGCTTTAGTGTCATAGACTGAGTAGTGTAAACAGCTTCTGGTATTAATCCATAATAACGTAAGGCTGTCTGCATAGACACATACGAAGGAGCATAAAGATGATTAGCTATCAGTTCTGTGGATAGAGCAACACGAGACACATTTGGGGCTACCACATAAAGCCCCTTCTTGAGTCGGATAATTTTATGAGCCGCCTCAAGACTGCGTACTTTCTGATTCCCTGCTTCAATGTTTGTAAACAATGAAGCTATAGCTGAAGTACTGACAGGTATGTTACCTATATGTTCTAAATCCATTATCATGGTGCAAAAATAGTAAAATTTGGAATAGAAAACGAACTTTTGCTTGCTTTTCTGTTCTATTTTTGGCTATTTTAACAAGTTGCTTAGTTAGACCGCTAAATATTGATGCAGAAATTAGGCTACATACTCCGAGTCAGAATAGTGCTCCTGTTCCATAGCATTCTCATTGCCCACATCAGAATAGCAGTATTTTTACATACCGTTTATATGCCTGTTGCTGAATATACTTCTGGAAAATTCATGTTCATCTATTTTTATCCGTTGAACTTAAATAATCTTGACGTTACATCTGTCTTCTTATGTATCGTGCCAGTCCGTAAACATATCTTCGGCAACCTGGACGATAGTGGAGCAGGCGGTCGAACCATGCAAGATGTTTGTTGAATAGGCGAACTGTAACACCTACATAGACCATGGCGAAGAGCGTTCCGATGCCCACGATCTCCCATTTCCATGAACCGAGAAGCAGGAAACAGAACAAGACGGCCAAGACCACGAGCGTGATGTCCACCCGAATCTTGGCTTTAGGGAAAGGCCAGCCGGTAACCTTGTGAATGGCGATGGAAATGCCCTCGCCAGGCATGGTTACTGAGCCGCACTTCACCTCCATGGCAATTCCGAAACCGAGGATGGTGCAACCGGCAATCTGCACAAGGGCATTGACCAGGATATTTTCTGAAACCATCCACTGTGTAAGCACCATATTGAGGTCTATGAACATTCCGAAGATAAAGCCGATAGCGAGCTGGAAGAGTTGCACCCACTCGAAGTTTCTTCTCAGAATCAGAATCTGCAGCACCACGAAGATCGCATTCATCATGATGGTGTAGCCGCCGATAGTCCATCCTGGGATGTAATCAAGCATCTTACCTGCCGAAGCCATCACGTAAGGGATGGTGGAAATAACGCTTGAACCTAACTGACTTCGCACACATGCTGCGACTCCGAAAGTCATTACATAGAGCGAAACGAGCAGCAGAATATGCTGCCATACAAAAGATATAACTTCTTCTTTCTTAATCATTTATATTATTTTCTTAATCAATTCGTTCAGTTTATCCTCTCTGATAATCTTCGGCTGAGCCTTGCCAGCGAGAATGAGAATCTTCTTGCCGTTACGATAGATATGAAGCTGTCGTGAGCGAACCGCGGCAGTCAACTCCTTATCGTTCTGCATGGCTTGCCAGATAGGATAATATACTCCATCAGGTTCAAACAACTTCTTTTGAAGATGTGAGCAGAGGTTTGTTGTATCAATAGTCATTTATTTCTTCTTTATCGTTCCATTAAATATTTTCCATTGCTTCTCAAATGACAAATCTTTTTCTGTCGAATCAAAATAACTGATGTTGAGATTTTTCTCCCAAGGATTCCAGTTGCCGCAAATTCTGCCATCAAGGGCGATTACAGGAAAGAAAATGCCATTATTAGTGTATGCAGACGGCATTTGATGCGGATGAATCACTAATTCCCGGCTTTTATAACCAATCAGATATTCATCAAAGGGAGCTATCAGATGAGTCTTTCCTCTTCTGAATCCACGTGTTCGACATGATTCATGTAGGTAGAACTGATAGTCTTTCCATTTTTCAACCCTCAGTTCTGAACCAAGCAACTCAATGCCTCGTTGGCAATCAGAAGTGCTCAGTCCTGACCACCAGACATAATCTTCGAATGTGGCTGGCGAATGGCTCTGAAAATATTTTCTTGCCAGAAGCATCAGCATTTCATCACGTTCCAGCCTGGCTGTTCTTGGAACCTTCTTCTCCGTAAGACTGTATGTCGCCTTTGTAGGAAGAAGATTGCCGCTGCAGAAAGTACCGTTCAATTCGTTAAAGCGAATGTGGTAGGATAGGCGATGTTTGTCCATGATGATGCCCTTTTCGAGCAAAGCCTCGTTCAGGTCTTTGCTTGTTACAGACTGCATCTCATCGGTTTTTTGAACAAATATCTCGTGAATCAGATTGAGCTCAGAATCATCGATGCTGATTTTATTACTCTTCATCCATCCTTTTACAACAGAAGTTGCCTTAGGTGAAATCGGGTCCAGCATCCACCAATAGTCTTCATTTGAAACCAGTTGCCAAGTGCCACGCAGCAGGTGAAGACGGACTATCTCACCCTCATCGTATGCATTCTTGAATGCGAAGGAAGAAGGTTTGCGAGTACGCATCATCACAGCCCATCTTACCATCCGGTAATCCTGGGCTTGCATGGCTCCAAAATGAGACACCACCTTTTGGGGAGTATCAAATTGAGGACAGATGAGCTGCTGCGAAAGCAGGCGTATTGCTATTGGATTCATTGTTTCTGAGTCGTTAAAATTACGTTGATTATTTCAAAGTCTTGCCGTCAGAGAATGCGTTTCCGACTTTCTCGCCCAGTTGGATATAGTCGTGATGAATAGGGTCGAAGACAATCAGTTCCATCTTCTCCATGTCTGGATTTCCGTCTTCTGCCAGATACTTTTCATCCACAAGAATATTGACGATTTCGGCAACGAGATAATAGCCGGTTTCGCTTTCGTCATACTTCTCCTTGATGCGGCACTCCAGGGTCATCGGGAAATCGGTGAACACAGGAGCGTTGACCATAGTCGCCTTCTCGATGCTCCATCCAGTCTTCTCCATCTTCTTCGGGTCGTTCTTGGCAGAAACAATGCCCACGAAATCAGAAGCCACCATGGTTTTCTTGGTCGCGAAGGCAACGGTAAACTCGCCGCCAAGCTTCAGGTTGTCTGTGGTGACGTGGTTTCCCATCGAGATCATAATCTCCTTCATGTCCCACTGTCCTGCCCAGGCAGCGTTCATTGCGTTGGCAACTCCATCCTTATTATATGTGCCGATAATCAGCACAGGCTGTGGTGCAAACCACGGCTTTGGTGAAAAACTTTTCATATGCTTCGTTCTTTATTTTGTTATCTTTATGTGTAAATACGCCATCAGCGCAATTTGTATCACTTTAAAATCCCAACTCCACATCCTTGCCGAATGGTGCGAGCGAAAGACCGGCCATCTTGAAATGCTGTTTTCCCCAAGGAATGCCGATGATCGTTATACATAAGAGAAAGCCGAAGAACAGATGCATGAGGCAAGCCCACAATCCTCCGAAAATCAGCCAGAGTAAATTCAACGGGATGCGAATGCAACCGGTAGGACTATTCGATTCTCTTACCGTAGAACCAAAAGGCCATAGGCAGAGCAGGCCAATCTTGAATGTCTGTATCGCAAAGGGAATGCCGATGATGGTACATGCAAGAGCCAGACTTCCGGTGAAATAACCGATGGCAGCTTCGAGACCTCCGAAGAGCCACCAAAGTAAGTTTCCTATTATGCGCATAAGATTATTCTTTTATATTCTTGTTAATTTCTTGCCATTCCTGATGTTCTTCCAGATGATTGGTCTTTACCAGTACGCTCTGAAAACCAAAACGCTTACCTGCTTCGGCATTCTCTGTGCGGTCATCGAAATAGAGCGTAGTGGCAGGATTCAATCCTGTCTGCTGCGTCATCTCTTCGTAGATTTCGACGGATGGCTTCTCTTTCCGCATGGCGTATGAGAGGAACACTTCATCAAACAGCTCGTCCGTGGAATATCCTAGCTGATTCATCAGACAGACCGATTTCTGCCAAAGCGTGTCGTTGATGTTGCTGAGCAGATAGACCTTGTATCGCTTCCGAAGCTTGACCAATGCCTCCAGTCTTTCCACAGGCAGATTGCCACACAACTCTTCCAGGACTTTCTCAATATCCCCGGTTGTGGTTCCTTTGCGGCAAAGGCTTAGCATCTCTTTCAATGTTTCTGCTTCTGCCACCAGACCATTGATATATTGGTGCATCAGTCTCTTGATTTTGCGGACATGGATTAGTCGCTTGAACGCCGTAACGCCCAGGCTCTCCATGGCTTTCACAACAGAGGCATCATCAATATTCACGATGACACCTCCATAATCAAAAACGAGTGTTTCTATCTGTTTCATGTTCATTTTTCTGTTGTTAGAATTTATCTATTTCCGTGAAACGATTGAAAGTTCTGCCGTCCCTCGTAACTTTCCCGAAGAACATATCTTCCGGTCTTACCCAATAGGCTTGGTCTCCATAGAGAGCCTGATAAACCACCATGCGCTCCTGAGTCTCGGAGTCGAAGGCAAAATGGATGAATTTGTATTTGCCGCCCTTAAAGTGCTGGAAATATCTTTCTTCCTTTGCAGAAAACTCCATCAGCATTTTCTGGGCGAGGGGAACGTACCAGGTCTTTACCTCCTGCTCTGTAGGCGTATGACCGCCAGGGAAATGGAAGGCTTGGTTGTAATGCTTCAGGAAGAGAGGGGAGAAGTGAGCCAGGGTGTCCTGTTCACCAAAAAGTCCCCACACACGATCCTTGTAATAGGGGTTGCAATGGTCAAACTGCACGGCTTCCAGCTCCGCAAACTCCTCAATCAGCGCCTCGTCAATCACCAGTCGCTGATTTCCGTCCCTTCTCGGAGCCTTGTATTCATGCTCGCCGATTCGCTCCTTCAGAAACTCCGTCATCATGAAATACGGATTGCCCAGCAGGGCAGGAATGCCCACCACCGGAGCCAGCATCTGGGCGAGGAAAGAGCCGCAACTGTTGCCTATAAGCAAGTCGGGCTGCTCCCGGTCGATGATGGAGCGAATCTCCTTCAGTGCCTCCTTGGGGTGCAAAGGGAGGTCGGGAGTCAGCACCACCGCCGTCCCCTCAAACGCCTCTTTCAAGGCTCTCGCCATCGGACAACTGCCCGTGGCGAAGAATCCGTGTAGGAATAATATCTTCTTCATGCTCTAATCTTCAATGTCTTGTTTACTTTGTGTCTCTTTTCTTGATTGGTCCGGAGTGGTTGCCTCTATTCAGCTTGATTCCGTTCTTGTTGAGAATGCGGAATACGGAACTTCTGCTTCTGAATCCGCTGGCTCTCCAGATTTCATCTATCGGATGTCCTGCAACATAGAGGTTCACCACAGTCTTCTCTCTGTCGAGCTTCTGCATCTTGCTGGCAGAAACAGGAGGCAGAGACACAATCATCTTTTCCTGCAGCTTGATTACATGCTCTGCTGATTTCCTGAGAGCCAGGACTTCGTCGGGCAGGGAACCCATCATTACCAATACGTCAGATGGCTTGGTTTCCGGAAACAGGATGTTGCTGGAGTCAATCCGGTCGTGGATGCTGATGATGCGAATGACCTTGACCCGGCAGAATTCCAGGAATATTGCCAGTTCACGACTGCCACGCAAGGCGTTGGAAAATTTCGGAATCACGAGTTCATCACCTCTTTGCAATGCTGTCATCAGTTGTTTCCACAGCGGTCTGTGGCGTTCGTTATCATCACTTTCTTCGATGATTCTTACACAACCGAACTCGTTCATCCATTTGCGGTCTTCTTCCAGTTTGTCATACTGGGATGTAGCCATGATGTAGCCTACTTTTGCCATATCAAAATGTTTTATTGACTGATAACTTGATAGTTATGTGCCTTTTCACGGCAGGATAACACCTGCTTAGGCACGATTCTTCTGCAAAGATACAAATTATATTCAGAAATGGATTCATACTATTTGGTTTTGTTGGGGCAGCAGACTGGTTTTAACCTAATTTATAAATTAGGAGCACTCCTGCAAGAATCATACTGCAAAGAGTATGAAACATAAAATAACATAAAGTCTGATTGTAGTGTCGTTAATGTGGAATTTTATCTGTATCTTTGCACGCAAAATTTTCAATTACATGCCAATGGATAATAGGAATACAGTACAGTTGAACAGTTTTGTCGGTTGCCTCGGTAACTCCTCAGCAACAGGTCTCAAAAACCAAATGAAAGAAAGTAAAGCAAGTGAAAGAAAAACAACTCAGCAGAGTTTATTCTTTCACTTGCTTTTTTTATGTGCCTTACTCATGATCACCTCCTGCAGTGGAAGTCGTCAATATGATTTCAAGTCTTCTGAAGATGCCTTGAAACAGTACCAGGCTTTCTTTCAGACGATAAAAGGGCATTCAGATTCTGATTCAGAGCAGCTTGCAGGTTTCATCAACCAGTGGCACGAGTATGGCGACACCGTATTGAACTTCATCAGGAAGGATCCTTCATTCTCTGCGCACAGTGGGCTTTCCATGAAGTATGATCTGATTTCAGACTCCATCCGCACAGAACTTCTGGGGATGACTGGCAACTGTACTTTGAGCGATGTGGCTTACGTGAAGCTCCACACCTCTTTATATAAGGACAACAAGGAACTCGGCTCTTTTAAGGAAAATGCCACCAAGTTCTTTGCTACGTTGGACAAATCGCCTGCCTATGAACTGGAAGTTCACAGAGCCTTGGGCAACTACTCTAAGTTCCTGCTGAGCACCAAGTCGCATGGAATCAAATCCTGGAAAGAACTCGTGGCGTTCCTGCATGAGGAAGACCGCCATTTCCGCACGTTCCTCGCTCATATCGACGAATGCTCATCCATCGGAATGACGGAAATCACCAACCATACGGCAGACATCTGCTCAGCCATCTACAAATCTGCTTCCAGGAACAAGTTGCCAGCTTCTGAGACCCTCGTTCTCATGTCGATGCGAACAGATCGCCGTCTGATTCTCAACGCCCAGGTTTGCCGTGACGCTTTGAAGCGAGGAAAAATCAAAGATGCCATCCAAGCCAATGCCTATCTCTGGATGATATTGCAGCCTTACCTCTCGATGGATGCGCTTGCCATTGCTATGCTCACCCCGGAGCAGGCTCAGCTGATGACGGACATCGCCAAGGATTATCCTGCCATCATCACGAGACTTGAAGGCAAGCACCTTGTCAACAAGGAAGTGTCCAACAAGATTCCAGTCCAGCTGATGCGTCTTTACATATCAACCCTCTAATCTTTCATTATCATGTTACAGGAAGCTATCTATAAATTCAAGGCATCCGGCCCCATGCTGTTGCCAGAGCTGATTGACAATTATTGGATTGGCGAGATAAAGGCATACGAAGATTACGCCATTCTTCCCTACGAAGTTCATATCCCACAGCCTATAGACAAGGTGATTGATATGTTCGAAATGAATGCCGACCTTGCCATTCTCTACCATCTGGAGCCATCAGTCCATACGGTGTTCGGACATGAATGCTGCGCCTACTGCTATCCGGTCACCGAAAGGATGTTCAAGATCAACTGCAAGACTTCCGCCGATGGACTCATCCACGAGTTGAATGTGACGATTTACAACTCCATCGAACTCATGTCGGCAGATCTTTTTGAAGACCTCCGGCTGCACGAACGTCGCGGCACGTTCCGGGCTAAGCGAGAACACGTACAGATCATGAATGATTTCAACTGCGGCCTCTAGATGAACAAACAGACGTATTACCTGATTGCAGACATCATACAAAGATACAGAACATGGATAATAGTTAAAGATACGGAACTGCTGGTAGAGATGAGAATCCTGCAGGAAGGGGTGTTGAAGCCCCTGTTTTACAAGGGACTTTCGCTCCAGAGTTACAGAGATCATTACTCTTTCAGAAAGAAGCGAACCTGGAAAATCAATGAATACGACTTGAACCAGGGACTGGCAGCTCTTTGTAGAAAAGATCCGAGCGCCAAGGGTAGAGTAGAGAAGGGCACTCTCACCCGGCGTGATGTCGAATACATTATAGAGAAAGCATCCTTCGGAATCATCAAACTTGAATTAAGCGATTATGAGTACTAAACGAAAAGTATATACATTCTATATAATAGCCATCCTGGTAATGGTGCTTGTTCTGATGCTCTTTGATTTAAACATCATGGCCAAGGCGATTGTCGGACTGATGATAGTCTTCTGCATCTTCGTAATGCGAAGCATACAGACGGCTTACCAACTGCCAGATGACATCGACCCTGATACGATGCTCCCGATAAAGCCTCATGGCAAATCGACTGCAGCCATGTCCACAGAGAAGTTAGACCACAATTCCAATGTGGATCTCTATCTCCGTCTTCTCATCGAAACTGATGAAGAACTGGCGAAAGACCCTACCATAGACCAGATGTCGCCCAGTTACAACATCCAGTTAAATAACAGAATTGCCGAGCGACTTGAATCACTCGACAAAGGTAATAACAAGTAAAAAAAAAGAAAATTATGATACAGATATTAACCCTCATCCGGTTTGCCTTTCCGTTCCTCCTGCTGACAGCGTTTTTCTGTCTTTACAGGAAGGAATATGGATTCATGAAGCGGTTTATGTGGAAGATGGCCATGTTTCAGAGTGCAAGAAATCTCTATGCTTACTTGGTTGTGCTGATGCTTATCTTCATCAACTGGTGTTGCCATGTCACGGCCCCCAATCTCTCAGTCGTAGTGTCAACACTCTTGACCCTGGTGCTTCTTAACAGGAGAATCGCAGAAAACACCTTCCATCTTTTGCATGAGAGGAAAAGACTGTGGTTCGCCACCTTGCTGCTCTCGATGGTTTGCTACGCCTTACCTTATATGAACAGCATGTTCCTGTTCCTCTTTACCGTCAGCGTGGCAGCAGTCTTCTATCCATCTGAAAGAGTTCTTCTGCTGAAGAGCCATCCTGAGGCCATCAACAACCCGAAGGATCTGCTTGCGCTGATTATCAGAAATTACTATTAGTTGCCACCTGCAACTGGCACAGAATCATATCCACTTGCTCAACATTCCAAATTCAAAAATGACTCAAATGACTCATCACCCCAATCAACAGACACCCGAAGCAGACAGATGCCGAGGTGTTGACCGTTCGTTGCTGGAGTTTCTGAAGCCGAAAGCAGAGGAACGTTACAGCAAGCTGGAAGCCTACTGCGACCTACTTTCGAAAGCATCCTCAGGAGCCTATCAGTCTCCGGGAACCGATGGAGCCCTCCAGCTGTTACCCGGTCAGTTTGTTGCCACCATTTCCGAACTTGCCCGTCAGTGGCAATGGCAGCGTGCCACGGTTCGCCAGTTTATCTCCGGACTCACCAAACTTGGTCAGCTTTCCGTAGAGCCATACTCCAAGAGCTTTATCTTCTCTGTCAACCTGGAGCAACGTCTGTCTCTTCTTATCGAGAGTCCGGACGACATCCTCGACTTCTGTGCCATGCAGTTCATCCGCTTCATCAAGGGCAGATCCACCGCCAAGGAAGTGGCCGATTCCTACAGCCATTATTACGACTTGAAGATGAACATGGCCAAGCAGGAAGGATATGGCGGCATTCCTGCCAGACGTGTACTCAACCAGCAAGCCCAGGTGTTCGATTCACTGGCAGCTTCCATCCTTCGCTATCTCAATCAGGAGAAAGAACTGTCCGAGGAACTTTCCGATTCCGTGAGCCTGCTCTTCGGAAAAGACCATGTCTGGGACTGGCACAAAGTAATAGATTCTCTTGGCATTCTGGCTAAAGCCATCAGTGGCAACACCAAGCCGAGTTATATGGACGAAGTAGTCACCCGATATTCGAAAGCGGAGATAGTACTCCTGGATTGCATCTTCGAGCACTACATCTCCGGCTCCGCATCCCACTACTATGTGAATCCCCCTCGTCCTCTTATTGAGGCCAGGGAGCCATCCGGAAAGGTAGCACCTGCGGAGTCTTCCGACGATTAAAAACAATAGTCATATCCCCCTTATTCCATGCGAGGCACGCTGATGGCGATCAGGACGCCCGTTAGCACATCGCTGAATGGTTTCAAGCAACGTGAGGCAGCGTGCTTGCACGTGCCACTTTTTTTCAGTCTTGGGAAGCCTAATACCCCGACCTACTGAAGTAGTCGGGAGGGCTGACCAGATAAACAGCAAGCTGGGTCAGATTTTCTTGTTTTGCCAAGACTGAAAAAGGCTCCTGGAGTAAGGACTATAGCAAAGAAATACGATATGGGAACATCATCAAAACAGGTTATGGACATCAAGGTTACCAAAGGCCTCGCTTCGGTAGGCAACGAAGAGTTGAGAGACTGGACGGAGAAAGGATGGAACCAGGCCATGCGTGAAGGCAACTACGACCGTAGCCGTGAGCATCTCAACTTCGAGATTGGTCCAGGTGGCATCGTCGCCCCGATAGACAAGAGCCGTCCGCTTACCAGGCGCATGGCAGAAAATCTCGCCTCACGTGGCATCAAAGACCCCAACGAAGGACTGGCAGAGCCACGTTTCCGAACCGTGGTGAATTTCATCTTCGGCGGTTCAACGGAACGTATGCGAGAGCTTGCCTTTGGCAATCAGAAGGTAGATTTTGAAAGCAAGGGTGGTAACGAGCATATCCGTAGAATGCCAGAAATAGAAAAGTGGGCACAGGACATCTACCGCTTTGTGGCTGATAAATATGGAGAGGAAAACATCGTCTCCTTCATCGTCCACTGCGATGAGAAGAATCCGCACGTCCACTGTGCGCTTCTGCCAATAGATAAAGATAAAAAGTTCGCCTTCAAGAAAATCTTCCATGGTCAGAACCGCATAGATTACAAGAACTATCTTCTTGCCCTGCACGACGAACTGGCCAAGGTCAATGAGAAATGGGGACTCACAAGAGGGGTGTCGATAGCAGAGACAGGAGCACGTCACCGTTCAACGGAAGAGTATCGACGATGGCTTGCCAACGAGTGCGTGACGCTCGAAGCCCAGATGCTGAACACCCGGAAAGCCCTCGAAGATTTGAACGTGGAACTCTCCATCGCCCAGAAGAAGCAGAAATCCTTCACATCCATGATAGAGAATCTGAAGGCTGAAATCGACCGTCTGGAAGCAGAACTCAAACCGCTGAGAACCTTGCAAGCCAACAGCGACAGCATCAGTGCCGACATCGCTCGTAAGATTCAGAGCCTTGAACAGCAGAAGGCTTTGGTGGAAGATAAACTGGCAGACAAGGAGAAGAAGCTTTCTGAGACCAACCAGTTGCTTGACACCCTCCGCAAGGACAAAGAAGAGATTGAGAAGCAGGCGAGTGAACTGGAAGACAAAGCCAACCAGTCTGAACTTTCCTGGGCGCACAACATGAGCTATCATCTCAATGGCGTGATGCTCGACGCCATGGCACATGAGTTTGCCATTCGCTTCCCGTATCTCCCTGACAGCGTGAAACTCGACTTCGACGGCACACTTCTCTGTCAGTTGGCTGAAGACGGCAACCATGTTGTCAAGGTAGCCTTGAACCTCGTGTGCGGTTTCGTGGATGATGCCACGACCATCGCACAGACACATGGAGGTGGAGGCGGCAGCCCTGGCTCAGGATGGGGCAAGCGACCGGACGAAGATGATAGGGAGTGGGCAAGAAGATGCCTGGCAATGGCACGCAAGATGTGCGCTCCATCCGTCAGAAGAAGAAAGAAGATGTAACACCATGCTCATTTGTTTACGCAAGTAATCAATCATCAAAGACAACAACATGAGAAAGAAAATATTATCAATTACAATGATGTGTCTGGCTGCAATGACAGCTTCGGCACAAACTGCCAGACAGAGTTCTGACAGTCTTTATATCCAGAAATCATACAGTCAGGAGCAGATGCTCATGCCTGTTAACCCTACATATCTCAAGAATGTAAGCGAAGCAGCCAACTGGGGTAGAAATTGGTTTATAGAAGCAAAGGGCGGGGCTTCAGCTTTTCTTGGGACGCCCATTGGTTGCGGTGACGTGTTCGACCGTGTCACTCCTCTCTTGCAGATAGGAGTGGGCAAATGGTTCACGCCCGCAATCGGTGGACGAATAGGATTTCAGGGACTCAGCTTCAAGAACGCAGAGTTCCATACGATGAACTATCAGTTTGTCCATGCAGACTTTCTGTACAACATCACCTCTGGCATCCGTCAGAACGAAAGCGGAATCCCTCTTTGGGATGTGATTCCCTTCGTAGGTGTCGGCATGATTCATAATTCCGACTGGATCAATAACTGTATCTGCCAGGGCGGTTCGAGTGGCAGTCATCCGTTTGCTTTCACCTATGGCGTGGAAGCCCGTTACCGCATCAGCGACCGTGTTCATCTCGTAGGAGAGGTGAGTGGAATGCTGACCGCCAGGAACTTCGACGGCATCGGAACTTCAACCAAGTTCGGCGACAACATGATTTCCGTATCAGCCGGTCTGTCCTTCACGATAGGCAAGACAGGGTGGAAGCGAGTAGTGGATGCAACTCCTTACATCGAGCAGAATCTCGCCCTCCAGGATTACATTGCCTACATGAGGGATAAGAATGCTCATCTGGAAAAGCGACTTGCAGGAAATGACGATGGCAAGACCGTCTATCCGAAAAACAGCTACAGCGGTCTCAACTCCCTCCGTGCTCGACTTTCCATGAATGGCAACAGCAAGCAGGGTGCAATGGGCAGCGGTGATGGCAACATGGCAGGTAATGCTGATGGTTATCGCTCAGATTCCCTTTCATCTTCTGACCACTTGAAAGTAAGCATTGGTGTTCCGGTGTATTTCTTCTTCAAGCTCAACTCCGACAAACTGGTTGACAAGTCACAGCTCGTGAACCTCGACGATATTGCGAAGATGGCCAAGCAGGAGAATCTGAAGATTAAAATATCCGGTGCAGCCGATAGTGCTACTGGTACTCAGTCCGGCAACCAGGATTTAGGTAAGAGACGTGCCAAGTTTATAGCCAAGGCACTCATCAAGCGTGGTGTAGATAAGAGCCAGATCAAAGCCTACAACTTAGGCGGAATCGACAAATATGCGGCGAATGAGGCAAACCGCTTCACAACCGTTGTTTTGCTGAAATAGGCTGAAACGTGTATTCATGAATACGTGAATACATGTACACATATATACATAATATATACTGAATGTAGCTTTTGAGTAAAAGCACTAAAATTCTTCTCTCATACACCATGGGGAGTTTGCTCGTGATGAGTAAACTCCCTAATTTTGTTTTAGGAAGATACTGAATTGTACTGGATGGCAGTAATTTATTCTTGAGTATCATTTGAGTATCACCTTCAGTATCATCTTGGGTATCTTGGGTATCTTGGGTGCCACTTTGAGTGCCATTACATCTTTTCTCTTTACCTCACCTTAACCTCACTTTACCTCACCTTAACCTCACTTTACCTCACCTTAACCTCACTTTACCTCACCTTAACCTCACTTTACCTCACCTTACAAGTGACACCTCTCCTAACCAAAATAAAATCTCATGAAATTATAATTTTTCATAAAAAGAACATTATATGATACTTTTTCTTGTTTAATCCAAAAACATTTCTTATCTTTGCACAAAAAGTACAATATAATACACTACTTGATATGAAAATTCAAGAAGTAATGAAATTGCAGCGTAAGGCCTTGGGAATTACCCAGCAAGACCTCGCTGACATGTCTGAGATAGCCATTTCTACCATCAAGAAAATAGAGAGCGGTAAAGGAAACCCTTCTCTATCTACGGTTGAAAAAATCATGGATATCCTTGGCATGGAGGTTAAATATGAAATTCGTCAAACAGTTTAAATAAAGTAAGTTATGAGAAAAGCTATCGTTTATTGTCACGACACAGAAGCAGGACTCTTAGAGGAGTCAACTCCTGGCAGAGGTTATACCTTCACATACGACAAGCAGTATATGATGGATAGGACCCATGATCCTGTCTCACTTACCATGCCTTTTAGGGAAGAGCCTTATCTGTCTGATTATCTATTCCCTGTTTTTACCAATATGCTTCCAGAAGGAGCAAACAGAAAGATCGTGTGCAGAAGTTGGCGATTGGATGAGAAGGATTTCTTTGGACTTCTTCTGAAGATAGCAACCCATGATACGATAGGTGCAATAACCGTAAAAGAAGTAGAATCATGAAAGAATTAAATCATTGCCCATCCACCCTTGCAGATGGTTTTTCCACTTACTCTCCTACAGCTTGCAAAAAACTGTTTGATGGTCAGAAAGTGTCGCATTTGCTTGATTTTGAAATAGATGAAATCAGTAAGACATCAGAGACTATGATAGCTATGAGACGTATCTCCGTATCTGGAGCTCAGGAGAAATTTCCTGCAGTGATAGAGAATGGAATCATCAGAATCTCGCAGACGGATGAACGCTCTCGCTATATCCTGAAGCCCGCACCTTGGGACAATACTCTTTATACCAGGAAACAGATTCCTGCTAACGAGCATCTTACCATGCAGATAGCTTCACAGGTATATGGTATCATTACAGCAGAAAATGGTCTTTGCTTTACCCCTCATGGAGATATGGTATATATTACCAAGAGATTTGACATAGCCAAGGATGGAAGCAAATATCTCATGGAGGATTTCGCTTCTCTGGTTGGTAAGAATGAAGCCGAGCAAGGTACTTATTTCAAATATGATGGATGCTTCGAGGATATTGCCTTTGCAATAAAACGATATATTCCAGCCTGGATGATAGCCATGGAACGTTTCTTTAAGTTGGTTGTATTCAATTACATCTACGGCAATGGAGACGACCATCTGAAAAACTTCTCCATCATGAGAATTGGCGATCATTACCAGCTTGCTCCTGCTTACGACCTGATGAACACCTGTCTCCATATCGAGGGCGATGACCTGGGTTTGAATGGTGGTCTTTCTCTGACTCTGGAGAAAAGTGATGTGTATGAGCGAACAGGACATCCTTGCCGTCTGGACTTTGAGAGATTCGGAGCGCTTATCGGTCTGAAGAAGAAGCGTATAGAAATGATTCTTGACTCTTTTTCTGTCTTGCCTGACGAAGTAGAGCATTTGGTCAACAATTCTTTTTTGAATGACAAGCTGAGACGTACCTATTTACGAATAGTCAAAGAACGAATTCTGAGATTCAATCGTAAATCAGAATGAGAAATATTTTGGTTAGGAGAGGTGTCTATCCATGGACAATCTCCCCTGAGCCAAGAAAAGATTTAGGAAGCCCTACTGACAATAGTGTCCGCAGTGCGGACACTATTGTATTAAAACGATTATATGTTGGTCATATCTGTATAAAACGTGTTATTGAGGGACACCTTGGGGGACATTTGAGGGACACTTGGGGGACATTTATCTCTGACAGTTGTATTATTCTGTTTGCAGATTTTGTTTTAAAAATGAAACTGCAAACGGAACTGCAAACAGAATTGCAAGCGATATTGATAGGGTTATTTTTTTATTCGTCTGTGTTTCAGATTGTTAGCATAATTCTTGTCTGTTTTCAAAACCGTTTTCATTAAGCAATTTCTTAATTGAAACCTTGGGTGACATCTTGAGGGACATCTTGGGTGACATTGAGTGACATTTTTATAGATTCGGTAGGAGCGCACTCGTTTTTATTGCTGTTCTTACAATACTGCTTGAAAAGTAATTCCCCATATTTAATGCATCAAAAAAAGACAGCCAACATAGTGACTGTCTTTAATTGAATGGGATGAATTATCGTCCTCGATGGTAATGTTGCTCTTCTTCCTGAGCAACAACCTCTTCTTTTTCCATTTGCTTGGCAACTTCCTTTACGTCGTCTGTTGCATCCTCTGGGAGACCATAGCGGATGATGTTATCCTTGATTTCCTCTGCGCTTACCTTGCGCATCACATCGTATGTACCTCCAACAGTCGGATTATATACTACAGCATAATGCTCATCCTCTATAAGAAGGTCATCACCACGGTATTTAGTTGGTGAGAGATTGATTTTGGAGAGGTCAGGAGCGTCACCTTGGTCGTATTCCTTAGCCTCTGTGAGGAGTGCATTGTAGTTGCCGTCATTTTTGAACTTGTCGAGACGGTCTGTAGCATCGGTAGTCTGGAGATACGCCACTGATGCGTAATACATCGTTGGAGCTTTCTCTTGCTTCTGCTCAGCCTCTTGACTTTGTTCCTGGTCTATTTTCAGCTGCATGGCATCAATATGCTGGTTGATCATGTGAGAAGCCTTCTTCACATCGGTAAGCGTAGTCTTGATGAACTCAGGCGATTCCTTCAAGCTATCGAGCCAGTTTTTCAGATAACTGGCACTGTCTTCCTTCAAGTGCTTGGTCATACCGAAACGCTGGGCTACCAAGGCGGCACTCAGTTCGGCAACAAGTTCCTCACGGGCGTATTCTGCGCTTCCGAAAGATGCAGGCTTCAATCTGCCCAAATGGTTCTCTGAACCCGTAGAGTGAGCCATCTCATGTCCGAGATTGGTGTAGAAGGACTCTCCATCCTTGAACTGGCGTTTCTCAGGAATGACAATCTCATTCTTCGAAATGCTGTAGTAGGCATTGTCACCATAGACAGGCTTGATAGGACAGATCCATCCGTTTTCCTTGATCATCTTATCCATGGCAGGGAAAGAGAAGTCATCACCATGATTCAAAGGTCTGTTCACTCCTGCAGCTGCCTCCAGTTTCTTGTAGAGTTCCGGACGAGCCTCCTGTAAGTTGGTCTGCGCTACATTAAACACATTGTAAACCTGCAATTTAGGATATACGTTATACTCCTTGCGTCGCTCCTCGGACATCAGGCGGTAGTCATCATATTTGATTTTCTCCCTTGTCTCCTTGTTCACAACGGTGAAAGTTGTGATGAAAACAGGGAAACTCTTCTCGCCTTTGAGGATTGTCACCTGAGGCAAAGCTTCACCATTGTTGTCCTTAACCTGCTGTCTTCTTCCTTGCTTGTCCTTATTGAAGTTCAGACCGGCCACTCTGTCGAAGGTGCAGAATACCGGCAACTTATATCCCTGCTTCTCACAGTGCATCATGAGCATCAGGGCATTCATGCCGTTATACTCACGCCCTGACAGGTTCTTAGGCCATGTCAGGGAACCTTCAGTGAACCAAGGCTTCTTCCAGTCGTTCTGCAAGGTGTTGATCTTCTCAATCATCATCTCGGCAAACTTGTCCAAAGCCCGGTCTTCACTGCTACGGCCATCTGTATTATATTTCTTGTAATCAGCCATAATCATTCATTATTGGTTGGTGGATGCTGCTTTCTTCTCCCATGGAGTAAGCTCGGTGATACGGCAAGTGAGGTCGAGGCGGTCGTTGTAGGCCCCCACCTGCAGATCACCCTTGGCATTGATGCCGGCCTTAGCCTGTACCCAGTCTGCCTTTGTGGTGTCAAACTGCATGAAACGAATCCAGGTGTAGGCATAGTTGTCACCATCCTTCTCGCTGCTGTAGGCAGAGAATAGGGTATAAGGCTTGCCCTTCTTGTCGGTCTTCACCTCAACCTGCTTGCCGATGGTTCCTCTGAATTCGATGGTGCCGGTGATTGCGTCCTGGCTTCCTGCATTAAAGGTATTCACTCCCGAAGCCGAGAGATTGAGGTAAAGCGCATCGCCTTTTTTATGGAATTGGAGAACTCCTGCCACCTCGATACGGGAACCTACGGGATAGTTGACCAGTTCAGCTTGGTTGTCACCATCCTTGGCTACGCTGATTTCTACAGTCTTGTTGATACCGGTCTTGGCTTGAACCACTACGCTGATTCCAAAAGAGATAAACTGCTTACCTTCCTTGTTGGCACGCATCTGTGCCTGGCGACATACCGTGCCGCATACGGTTACATTACATTTAATCATAATAAACTTGGCTTATTGTGTTTTACTTCATTATTTGATTTGAACAGATTCCTGTCTGTCCTGCTGATTGTCAACGCCTTTCTGGTAATTCTGTGACATCTGCTGAGATACCGTCGCTGCCTGGATGATAGAGGCAACACCTCTTCGCTTGTCTTCATCGCTCAGATTGGCATTGCCGAGCGTCTGCTGGAGCTTCGTCATTTCAGACTGTGTCAGTTCTCTTGCAAACTGGACGGTTCCGTTATCTACATGGAGATAAGGCTTGCCATCCTGAATGTTCACGGAACAGGCTTTATAAGAGGGAAGGAGCGAGGAGAGGTCGATGCTCTTGCTGACAACCGAGTCGGTCACAGTCTGCATTTTCTCTTCTTCGCTCTTGTTGTCTATCTGCAGGGCAAGTGCCATGAGAGAGGTGAACATAGTCATAGCCATCTCAATGACAGGGCCTTCGCCTGGCATTTTTACTCCGCTGTCCTCAGATGACAGAAGCTTCTTCATCCAGTCTTCAGGACTTTGTGCTGTGTCAGTCACTTCGCCTTGTGAGGCAGGATTGCTAACCTTGTACTGAGTGGTGATGTCCTTGCCGTTGTGGAGAGTCTGCAACTGGATGTTTCCCTTTTGAGAGATTTCAGCAAGATACGCAGCAGGGTCTATATCCCGTGCCTTGCCATCCGCAGAGATGCTTTTCACTCCAAAATGCAGATGCTCACCAGTGGTTCTGGTTCCCGTATTGCCAGTCACGCCCAATCGCTGACCGGCATTGACGTTATCTCCAGCCTTGACGGCAATGCTGCTCAGGTGCATGTAGGTACATTGATACTTGCTGCCGTCATTTCTGTTGTATTCTACAGTTACAGACAGTCCACCTGCAGTATTCGGATTGTTGTTGACCCGAGTGACCTTGCCCTTATCTTCCGTAGCCAGTACATTGTCATGCTTGGCTTGAATGTCGATGCCCTTGTGCATTTGCGTGTTGGCCGGATTGAGCGGATCTTTCCTCATTCCGAAGGGTGATGTGACGAGCATAAACTCGTTTCTCTTCAAGGGATAGGAATACTTTTCACTCTCCGCAGGCTTTGAAACACTCGTTTTCTGGCTGCTTTGTTCTCCTTGCTGACGTGGATTGGCTACGGTACCGAAGGATTTGCCTTGCGATTTCATCTCCTTCATGACTATCTGGTCATACTTCTGCAGGTTGTTCTTCTCGATGATGCTTTGAAGACTTGAAGCGTACTTCTTGTTGGAGGCATAACCGGAGTTCTGCAGTCCGTTAGTCCATCCCTTGTAGTCATCGGGGGATAGCTTGAAGAGCGAGCTGTATCTCTTGTTTCCTTTCAGAAACTGTGAATGATGCTCGTATGAGTCGCCAACAGAAGCATATTGACAGAACTTCTCGTTGGGACGGTCATCGGTATATACGAGGTACTTGCCTCCGTTCTGAACCCAACTGGAAGTAGCCTTGATGCCGAAATGATTGTTTCCCTTTCGGGATAACTCACTCTGTCCGCTTGCACTCTCGCAGATGCCTTGTGCAAGGGTGACAGAAGCAGGTATGCCATATCGTCGCATCTGCTCCATGGCATACTCTGCATATTGTTCTACATATTCTTGATTCCTTGACATGATGATTACATGTTATCTGTGTATTCCTGATGAATTATTCTGTTCCTGTTGAGGACTCTCTACCTTGGAGGGAGAAATTTCCTCTGTGGCACGTTTGGGGGCTTCCAACTGGTCGCAGATGGCAACCCGTTCTCCTGCACGGATGAGTTTCGGCAGATAGGTGTCGAGAGCATGATATGGGAAACCAGCCATGGCTAAAGGCTTGCCGTCAGCATCCTTGGTATGGGAACTCTTGGTGAGTGTGATGCCCAGGATTTTTGAAGCTTTCTCTGCATCCTGGCTATAGGTCTCGTAGAAGTCTCCACAACGGAAAAGTAACACTGCTTCAGGATGTTTGCCTTTTAGCTCGTAGAATTGCTTTAACATCGGAGTCATTGCTACAACGGCTGCCTTTGTCTCAGCCTTCGTTTTCTCTTCCTTCGCCTTTTCTTCCTTCTGCTTCTGCTCTTTCTTTTCTGGAGTTTCCTCTTTCTGTTCCTCCGTAGCCTTGTCTTCCTCTTGCTGAGCGGTGTTCTGCTTTACCTCATTGCTCTGGGCTTCCTGCTCCGATTTTTCAGTGCCTACAGCTACCGCATCGGTCCGGTCTTTGCGCAGTACATCGGCAAAAAGACTGGCTGCAAGGTGTTTCTTGTAGTCCTGCATGTTCTCGGCGAGCCACATACGTTGCCACTGGGATGGTGAAATCTCACGAGGTTTGAGCTTTTCTCCATTCACTGTAGGCATACAGAGGATGACACTCGGTTGATTGTCCGTCTCTTTGGTCTTGAAGATGTTGACACGTTGGATTTTGTTCACTTCTTCGGCAGGAACGTTGCTCTTGAAGAGGTCAACCTTCATTTCCGGCTTATTGGAAGCTTCCATGTAGTATTTCTGTGCCATGTCCTGACGCATAGTGTCTGAAAGCTCCTCGTCTCCTTGCTTTACTGTGGTGAAGAACAGGTTGACATCGGCCTTGTCTGGATATACGCTGAAAGCCTTTTCATTCTCAGGTTTCAGATAGAGTGCCCACTTTCCTTCATCGTCACGCAGCATCAGGATCTTGTCGAAGTCCACGGCTCCTGAGCGTTTTACGGCATCCGAAACATCGAGCAGGGTGATGGTCTCCAGGCTCCAGTTGTTGAGTCTGGCAACTGAGACAGCCTTGCCGTCAAAGAAACTGTCGTCAGGACGGTAACCCATGGAACCATCAACATTGTAGAAGGTGACGGTTTCATAGCCTTCCTTCTGCAGGGCATGTTCGATACGACCTTTCTTCATACCAGGAATGTCGCTATCCATACCCAGCGATGCACCTTCTGGAAGGACAACATCTGCCATCTTTCCCTCTGCATCCTTTACGAGGACAAACTCCTTGGTGGACTTGTTGGGAAGGGTCTTGATTTCGTCAGCCACATAGTAGTGCTTTGGAAGGATGCTCTTGATGGCATCTGCCTGATTTCTGACAGTCTTGCTGTTCAATTCAACCTTTTCGCCACGTTCTGCCTTGTGGAGCATATCTACGGCATTGTTGATATCCCTCTCCAGTATATCAATGAGACAAGGATTCTCTTTCAGTTCTCTTGCCCAATAGTCGGTCATCGCCATACTTTCTGGGGAGAGCTTGGCTGAGATTCCCAATTCCTGGAGTTTTACGGCGGTAGCAACCTCTGTGACCAGACGCTCCTGCTTCATGGAATCCTCTGCTGAGACCTTTCTGTTCTTCGTTACCATACCTTCACGAGCCAGTCGCTGCCCATGGCCAGTGGCTGTGACAAGCAGAGAAACTGCATCACGGGCATAATCCTCATAGTGTTCGTAGGAAGATGCTTTTGGCAGGAAGACAATGTCTTTCTTGCTGTCGTAATGTGCTACACCGGTAGAGTCACTGCGGATTTCGACCATGTTCTCACGTGCTTTTTCCAGAAGCTTTTCTACACCTTGGCGAATATCGGTGGAGGCTGACTCTACATCCTTTCGGTCATTCAACCTGCCATATTCCTGGACTGTTGCTTCAAAGGAGGTCTTGTCAACCATGGGTAGGGTAGTCTGCTCGATATTGAACAAGGCTCTTACTTCACGGCTTCTGATACCTTTATAGTCTGCTTGCTTGTCTGAAGGGAGAGTCTGGTAGTCTGCACGGCTGATTTTGTCCTCAGGGTTGTGCTTGTTGACATACTCGTTCCAGTTGTACCAAAGGAATGGTACTCCTTTCTCTTTTGATTGAACAGACTCGCCACGTTTCTTTGCTTCCGAAAAAAGCGTATATTGGTTGGTTTTGTAGCCGTTTTGATCGGCGTGCATTCCTAAGATGATGGCATTGAAGGCTGATACCTGCAAATGCTTCTGGTAGAGTCCAGGAGCCTTGCGACCGTTGTTGTCCAGCCAAATGCCATTATCTTCCTTGGCTTTCCCGAACGCCTTGGTGAACAGTTCCACCTGACGTTCTGCAGCCATCTTTTCTTGCTGATTCTTTTCTGTCATGGATATGATGTTTTTATAATCATTGCTTATAGCCAAGAACCCCAAGTACCTTGGTCTCGGCTATGGATTTGATTTCCCACTCTGTCACACTGCTGCTCATGTGCTGACGTAGCATGCGGTCTGCTTCCTTTGTCGAAGGTGCATTGACGTAGATGGTCTGTGGTGAGAACTTCTTTACGCCAGTGTCTTCATCCTCAGTGACATGGGAGACGACGGTCTTGTACCAGTGGTTGCCTTCATTCTCGTCTTCTTTCAGAATCTCCGTGATAGGTTCACGTGAGATGGCCGTGATGTCGAAGTCTCTGGTACCGATAAGCTCTGTAGCAGCTTTGGTGGCACGTTTCTCTGTCTCGGTGAAGCTCTCGGCATCTACCAGGTATTCTTCACTGACTTTCTTGTTCTTTCCGGTGTCAAGGGCTTTACCGTATTTGACACGGAACTTATACCAGTATCTTTTCATCTTTGTTCTATGTTATCTTTGAGCAAGTGGTCTCTCGATGACTGTCTGTCGTTCGCCAGCCTCGTATTTTTCGGATGCAATCTGTCGCATCTGGTCATTCTTTGCCAGCACAGCATTGGCAAGGGTGTTGAGGGGCAGCGCTCCTTGACGGTAGGCATCCACAACTCTTTCAGGAAGAGCTATGGTGCAGGGCACTCTGTCAATGTTTGCTATCAGGCAGTTGGCTCTTATCTCCGGATTCTGGATACGTGCATTCAGAGGTTCTTCGGGATAGATGCGATAGTTGATTCTGCCACCAGCCTGTTGCGGATGATCCTGTGCCTTGAAGTTGTCCAAGGCTTCATGTCCTGCCTTATTGAGAAGATTCATGCCTCCCATTCCTATAAGCACCATTTTGAGAATCGGGTTCTTGACGAACATACCTGCGACAATGCTTGCAATAGGCATCATGTTGTCCTTGATATTGATGGACTTGGTCTTACCTGTGAACATGCCGACTAGCATATCAGGAAGCATGGCCAATACATAGCCAAGATTATGGCCTATATCGCTGATACCGTTGAGGCCGAATGACGTGAGAAGTCCTTGCCAACCGTTCATGTTAGTCTGTTCGGGCTGCGTGTTGCTGGCTTCACCTTCAGATTGGTTCACTTCTTCTGTTGGTTCTGCCTGCTGTGCTTCCTCAGATTGTGGCTTGTTCTGCGGTTTCTGCTCCGCTTGTTTCTTCTTTTCCTGCTGCGTTCGTCTGTATTCATCCTCCTTTCCCGGTGCAATGATCATGGGAACATCGGAACGGTCATTGAGTTTATCACCAACATGGGTGACGAACATGTCGCTTCCTATCCAGGTGGCTGCAGTCTTTAAGCCACCTCCCAATCCTCCCATACAGGCAAGGTCGGTTACAGAGCCAAGGGCTATACCAGCGTTCTTTTCCCAGATCGATGGCTTATACCGCTTCTCTGCCTCCGAGTCTATCTTTTGCTCTAATGGCGATTTTGCGACTTCCTGCGGTAGGTAGAAGATGGTACTGGTGGCAGCCTTTCGCATGATGTAGTCGATGGATGATTTCGGTATTTTGTCCTTTATCATCTTGTCGATCATCTTCTGTTCCATGGAAGCATTGACAGTGATATGCTGTCGCTTCAACTCTTTCTTGAGCATCGCAATATAGTCTTCGGTGGTCTTGGATGTCCATTTGCCGGTGTATTTGAGGGTGTCATTCTGCGCCTGCATGGATGCCATACCACCGTCAGGTCCAGCTGCTGCTGCCATCAGACCTGCAAACGAATTGGAGTTAGACCGCAACTCGTCTGCAAGCTTGTTCTGTAGGTCATTCCGAACTTTATTCATAATCGGTATGACCTTAGTGTTGAATATCTTATCCTGTTTTGACTCTACCATAGCTTTATGTTTACAAGTTTAATTGGTTGAGGATTTGCTCCCTGGTCTGTTCGATGGCGTTGTGATAGACTTCCATCTGTTTCGGGAAATATTCCTCCAGCCATTCGTCCTTCTCGATGTTGTTGTTGATGAACTTGATGGCCAGATTTCTTTCTATCTCAATGGCTGCTTCGCCTTTCTCGCTGTTGTTGAACCAAGCCTTAGTCCACCATCTGATTCCCGATTTATCGGGATAGACGCTCACCAGACGTGGAATGTCGAAGCTTTGCACATCGATGTCCAGTTCTGCCAGTGGGTCAACTATTCCGCTTGTCGCTATTGCCCAGTCTTGTGCTTTTTTTTTTCGATGGCGCTCATGCTCGAAAGAAATATTTGATGGCGCAAGGCGAGATAGTTGAGGAAATCTCCAATAAGGAGGTTCTGTACTCGCTCGGCTATTGGAATACTTCTTGATCCCATTCCCAGTGGATTCGCCATGGAAGGCAGGGTTTCATAGAAGTAATTCTTCATGGCCGACATGGTGAAGATGTTGCGAAGTGCAAGTTCCGTATGCTCTGGAAGGGCATAGATGCCTTGGCTCATGTCGCTCATGTAGTCGGGGAAGAAGCGCATCATGAGGTCTTCAATCTCCTTATGGTCTTTGTCATACATGGTATGAACATTCATGTCAAGAGTGACGAACTGATGTGCTGCGCCTGGCTTTCCGTTCTGTTCCATCACTTTCAGATTACTATAGATCATGGTGAGGAACTCCAGTGGATTGAGTTCTTCGCCCTTGTATTTGACTTCTACATGGAGGGAGTCGGCACTGACAGCGATGACTTGCCCTGCCTTTACCTCTTTGCCGTAGTTGGCAAACATGTTGCTCAGGTGGGCATAGGTCACTTCATAGTCCCCGTATCGGGTAATCTGGTAGATGCCGTGAATAGCATCGTTGCCCAGACCTGTCACCTTGCCGGTAGCTACAGCAGACAGCAGGTAGTTTTTGACCTTGAAGTCAACTCCATGATGGAAAAATGACTCTCCAGTGTGCGGATGCTTCTGCTTGCCGTAGCCCAGGGACATGGTCACTTCTCCGTTTCTTTCCTCGAATGGCATGCAATAGCCACTGTCGGAATGCAGTATCATTTCTTGTGTATAGTGCATTGTATAATACTTTGTTATAGTGTTTTTTATCTTCGTCTGCTTACAGTATTGATTTGTTCTACTTCTTGCTGCTTTTCTTCTTCCTTGTGGTTGCTTGCCTTACGGTCACTGTTGCCACCAAGTAGGCTGTTTAGATTGGCATTGTTGCCTATCATCATCATTCCAAGAACGGCTCCAGCTATCTTGCCTAACCATCCGAAGCGACCGAAGACGAGGAGGGCAGAGACTACAAGTCCTACAAGGCTGAGACCTGAAACGTTACCTTTGCCTATGTTGCTGAAGAAGTTTCCGAACATGTCACCGCCATGACCAGAGAACATGGCTCTAAGGAAGCCAGACATACCGCTCCACTTGGAATCCACGCTGCTGATAGCCCCATTTACGTTGTCTGAAAGCCCTGTAACGGAATCTTTCAAGTCCTTCACGCCATCGCCAATCCCTGATACAGTGTCGCCAATCTTCTTGGTGGTGTCTTCTCCTATGACGGCATCGCTGACTATGCCAACAACGCTTTTGTCCGTGGTGAGTTTCTCCCAACCAATGTAACCAAGACTTCCTCCGACAACTGCACTTTTAGTGGCAGAACCTACGCCTTTCAAGGTCTGCTGAGGATGAAGCACAGCACTGCCCACTGTGTGTGCAGTTGCACTGGTCATCCTTCCTCCCAATCGGAGAGTTGATTTTAAAAATGAACCCCAACCCATAATGCTTTTTATTTATAAATTATTGTACTGTTATTTGTTATCTGATTATATTGAACCTTTACTTCAATGTCTTGCATTCCTTCGCCATCGTTCTTTACATCGCTGTACAATGGTAGGTTTATCCACTTCACTCCTGGCTCCATAGTCTATTTCTGCCCAAACGTCTGACAGTCTGGTGTACTTCACTGCCCGTATCAATCGTTTGAGTTTCTGGTTCATCAGTTTGAGTTTCGGTCGTATGCCAAAGACTATCTCCAGTCGCTGCTTCTCTGTCATCTTGTTATTAGAGAGGCATACCTGCCTGACATCATTGACAATCTCTACACTGCTCATGATAAGTTCCCGATAGAGTTTGTTACGATTGGAGGACAGTGCCACGGCAAGGGCATTGGTCGTCTGATGACTAAGCTGGTGGCTGTAGGTTCCGAGTTGTGTCACGAGACGGTCTATCTCGTGATAGAAACCATAGATCTGAGCTGCATAACTGATGATGCTGTTGAAACGGTCAAGATAGTTATTGAACTCCTTCTGTAGGTTGGTTGTACCTTCTACTTCTTCCTTGATCCATATATGACCTGTAGATACAAGTTGCATCATCTGTTCCTGCTGCTTCAACTCTTTCTTGGCTTTGTCGGTATATTGGAATATCATACCTGCCAGGACAGGGTCATTGCCTTGGGCACGGAGAAAACTCCCATCCTGCCCATCAAAGGGAAGGATGAGAGAAAAGAGAAGTAATATGAGAGCATAGAGACGTTTCATAAATGTTATCCTCAAATAATCTTTCTTATGGTGTTACAACTCTGGCACATCTGCGCCATCTGCCAAGGGCTTGACTGGCTATCTCGGCATTGCTCCGGTCGAGCATTCCTGCCGTGACATTGTTCCAGACATCGGCCATGGTATAGTATCTGATGCTTAGACATAGCCTTGACAGCTTCTTGTTGAACTGTGCCAGGCGGTCGTTCAGTTCCCAGAGGGTCTTGCTTCGTTCTGCACCAGTGAGCATATTCTCATTGCCACCTTTGGCTATGGCATCCTTTAATGTGGTATATACCGTTACGAGCTCTGTGGCAGTCTCTATATAGAGGTTATTCATGCTCGCTGTTGCCACAATGCCCTGTGGATTGCTTGCTATGGCCTTTTTCAGGTTGCACAAGTTGATGAAGATCCTCACACCGTCGTCATAGAGCGAGGTGCAGGCTTTCAAGGTGGAAGCATAACCCGATGCCGTTTTCAGATAGCTGTTATACTTCTTTTCCCATTTGTGAATCTGGGAGAACTCGGCTGCGATGGTGTTCTGCAGGAATGCGGTCTTCTGCTGGTCTTCTATCTGGCTTTTGATCTGACCGTTGATAAGCTCGTTTCCCTCAGCCAAGGCTACATACTCCAATGGATTGCTGGAGGCAACCTGAGCATAACCTATAGCTGGCAGTAGCATCAATGCCAAGGTAATGGCTGCAACAACCTTGCTTCTTCTGTTATCTGTTGGTAATTTCATATATGCCTTTTCTCTTTTTGTTGTATTCTACACGTTCACGGATGATTCTCACAACGTCCAACCTTTCCTTCACACCGTAGATGTCGAGTTTGGGATTAGAGCGGTCGCCGCTGAATATCCATACTGTCTTCAAACCGAACAACTGTTCCAGAATGTCACGGTTCTCGCTGAAATCCACCACTCGGTACAGCTCGATGTAGTCACTGGTTCTGGTCAGCACTCCATGTTGGATGATGAGTTGTTCAGAGGTAATGATGTATCTGAGTTTGTAGAGATATAAGCATCTATAGAGCATGATGCAGGTCATCATACCTCCAAGTACCACGAAAGGCATCTTGTAGGTGATGCTGTCGTGACCGGCAACAAGGAACAGGGCACAGCTGATGATGAACGACATCCCTTGCGAGATGATATACTGCGCCCAGTGAGGGCGTAGGGTGATGATGTTGTATCGTCTGATTGGGTCTGCCATATTCATTATCGTTTAAATCCATGATGTTTGGTTTCCTCGTTCTCTTCTTGCCGTTCAAAGGTCAAGTCCACACCGTTCTCGTCAAATGCGGTCTCTACTACGTCCGTCATGGAGAACTGTTTCTTATCCAAAAGCTCGTCATTGAAGTCCTTGTAGCCTTCCGATGGCTCTTCCCGAATAATCTTCACGGGGGCGAGGTCTTGGTCTTCGTGCAGGTTGAGCTTCTGTAGCAGTGCATCCTTAAAGTCCTTGAACGCTTTGTTCATCTTGTCAGCAGCTTCCTGCTTGTCTTCTTTACACAAAAAGGGAGAGTAGTGATACTCCAATGCCTCTTCTTTTGCTGAATCGTAAACCAGATAGAGCTGTTTGAGCTCATGGGGGAGTAAGCTATAGTTCTCATCATTGAAACTTAACAGTTCCTTGATGGTCTTCGGCTGTTTGTCGAAGCTTTCCATGAACGCTCTCATGTCAGCAGGTACATTTCCCGGTGCAACCGGACTCTGTTTGCTTGCTATATCCTCGAAGTTTGCCACAAACTGCTTTCCTGCCACATCCTTGTCAAAGCCAAGGTGGAAGGTGGCTTGGGGTGCTGCTTTCAGCAATCCCTGTATCTGTCCATAGCTTGGGTTACCTCCAGTAGAGACATAGACTCCGGCTTTCAGATCCTGCCGTCCACGCTGGTCTAATCCTGATTCCTTGCGCATCTGCAGCTGGTAAAATGCCATGGCATCGTATGCGCTTTCAAAGACAAGCACAATACGGGCATCCTGGAGTGCCGTTTTCTTGGGACTTGCCATCCATAATCCTTCACTGGCGTTGGTACCAGTAGCCATGCCTTTTCGGGCAGAACCGTCCTTTCGTGGATAGCCTCTTTCCTCTAAGCCTACACATTTGTCATGTTGCCCAGGGATGTGCATGGGGAAGGAGAGATTCTTATAGGTGCTGCCATCTTTTGCTGTTTTCGATGCGAGGAAGAAGCTGTGATGGAAGGCACAACGGGTGGCGAAATCAATTCCTCTTGACTTGAAGAAGGCGTAGAACGGCTTCTGTGACTTGAAGTCTTTGGGATTGAAACGGTCAATCTTGTAGTCATTGATATCAAATGGCTTGCTGCTGACAGTTGGATTATGCACGTCCTGACTCCGATGTTCTACTGGGATGTTAAGCAGGCGTTGGCAGACCTTATGGACAAGGGCTGATTTCTTCATGCCATTCTTGTACTCCTTGAAAAGGTCTGGATGCTCCCAGATGAAGGAGGTAACAGAGTAGAGCTTGATGGTTGGCGGCTGGAAACAGCAGTTTTTGTTGGGCATGACAATGTATTTGTCTCCACTAATCCTTTTTCCGTCGCTGCTCAGGCGTACATACGCAGGATAGCGCAAGCCATCACGCTTGTAAAACGTGTAGCCTGCGTCCTCCAATACGTCCTTGATGTTGAGACAGCTTCTGTAGTCTGCAAATGTCTGTTCGTCTGTCATCTCTTGAATGTGAATTGTTGTTTATCTGCCATGACCTAAGCCTACACCATGTTCTCCTGCATTGAGTCCTGCATCGAAGGCTCGTGAAGCAAGGTCTTGCGGTGAATCCACGCTGCCCTTGAAATAGACATGTGGCCCATGGGCATGGTCATGATGGTGTTCTACGAATACTGCCGGTGCTGGACGGTCTCTGCCCAGTTCGCTCATCACGGCAAGTCCTGCAAGGAGAGCTCCTCCAATCTGAGCCCCGATGTTCTTGCCTTCTCCAGGGATGGTTTTCATATCCACCTCCTTGAAGATGTGGGAGAAGAGTTTCATGCGGTGGTAGTCATCGATAGCCATGAACTTGTCATACTGCTTTTGGGTAATCTCATGGCTGATGCTCTCTCCGTTGATGACGGCTGTCATGCGAAATTTGGCATTGCCTTTCTCATCCTTCTGGATTTCTCCCTGCTCATTACGCACTGGCTCAACCTTGATGTCATCAACCTGAACCTCTCTGCCATGCTTGCCTTCACGGAACCATCCCTTGTTTTCGTTCTGCTCATACAGGCTATTGCCATCTACATGGGCAACACTGCGGTCTTCTGGCTCAATAGTAATCTGGTCGCCATTAGATGGGAGTGACTGGTCAATCACCATCTGTTGGCGGTTGTTGAGTCCTGCCTCAATCTCTGGTCTGAGCTTCAAGCTGATCTGCTCTTTGGAATTGAGCATATCCATCGTCAGTTTGTCCTGAAAATCGTTTCTGATGGCATTGTTGATGATGTCAATGCGGTTCTGGACTGGTACTTGCTTGATGGAATTGTTGGTCAACTTCTTCACCTCATCCTCTGTGAGGTCATAGACAAAGTCCTGCTTGGCAGCAGTGGACTGAATGGTCAGGGTCTTGTTGGCTGCATCTACGATGATGCCGTGAGACGAAAGACACTCCTGCCATTTGTCATTGCTGAAATAGACCTTGGAGCTGATGAGTTCGTTGTATGGCTTGGCAGGTTCCTGGGGACGTGGACGAACCACTACAGGGGTAATGACTGATTGCAGGTCTGCCAACACATCCTGCGATGGTTGCTGTACCATGTTTTGCTGACCACCTTTATAATAGAAGCCATAACCGCCATTTTGCAACTCGCCCGGCTTCATTCTGCCATCAGGACGTTCTGGTACGATTGGAGCACCCTGCATGAACATGGCTCCTCCAACTCTGCGCATGTGGAATCCTTCCTGACAACGTGGAGTCCAACCGAGGAATCTTCCGTGATATGGATCCATCATCATGTGGGCATGTCGTTTGTTCCAGGGAAGTCTGCCGTATTCGCCAACGCCTATGCGGTAGCCGTGGAGTCCCATGGCAACACGGCCATTGGCATTTCTGGCATGAACGAAGTCACGTGGCATGTAGAAATCATTCTTCACGAGTTCTGCCACGGTGTTATAGGCTTGCTTGTTGGCTGAGTTTGCTCCCCAGTCAACCAAGGCTCTGTGCTGTTGTGCGGTGATGGCGTAGGTCAGCAGAGGGGAATCGTGACCTTGAACGGCCAACTGATAACCTTCTCCTTGTCTGATGATATGTGCTTGCATACCATTCTTTCTGAGAATCTCCTGAAGCTCTGGTGCCAGGTCTCTGCCTACTGGTAATGCATTTGATCTGATTGACATATTCTAATGCTGTTTATTAATTCTGTCCTGTGTGATTATTCGCCAGCTTCAATCTGCTCGCCCTTCCAATCGACAAATTCCTCTGCCGATTCCTCATTGACAATGAGATCCTTCTCTTTGCAGAAGGCTGTGTATTCCTCTTGCCATTCAGGTGAGTGATGGTTGATGTAGTCAAGCCAGCCATATTCTCCGCTCTGGACTTTCTCCACGAGCACGTCTTCTGGATAGTACTTTACATTTGCCATGAAATCTTGTTTTATGGGTTAATACTTTGGGTTATCGCTGCATCATGCGCATACCCAGTTTCTTCTGTTCGTTCCACATCTCTTCGGTATAGTTCTCTTCTGGGATGTAGTCGAGATTGCCGTCTTCATCCATTGCCCAACAGCCGAAGATGCCAAAGTTGAATTTATCCCAGTCACGCTTGGCTTCTCTCTTCCAGACAAGTTCGTTACCTGCTGCGAAACGGATGCCGGTGTTGGAGTTGAGGTCGATACCGATGGATTGTTCCTCGTCATCCTCTACGATGGTAAGGATGTCACCATTCTGCAACTTCTGCATCTCTGCGCCAGTAAGGTGGTAACGGTCTGCTACATACTGGATGTTTCTGCCGATGACCGGGGTTGGAACACTGAGCACCTGCTTGCTTTCTGGATCAAGCTGGAAGAAACACTTACTGCCGAGTTCCTTGCCAACCTCGTCGCTCTCCAAATGGCCGACGATAGGCTTTCCTGCAACAAGGTTCTTCTCCTGCTGCTCGTTGAAGAGTTTCAAGTCTAACTCATCGAGCTGTGGATAGAAAAGCACGTCAACGCCACCTTCGGCTGTTCTTACCAGGCTGAATCTGGTTCGTGCCTTGACTTCCTCACCATCATCGGCTGTGATATGAACTGGCAGGACTGGCGACTTGCGGCCATTGTAGATGTTCTGGAGGACATCGGTGGGTAAGTCGTCAATCATTGTCTGGGTGAGTCCGAAACGTTCAAGGATGCCATAAGGCATCTCGTTCTCATCGAAATTGTAATTCATTTGCTTCTGTTTTATTCGTTTTTTATTTGGTGGCTGACCTATGACAGGTCTTATTCAGACTGCGCTTAAAGCCAAACCGACAACAAAGTTACATTGTAGATATAGAAGAAGTTAAACATGTACGTTAGTATCATCAAAGTTTTATAGATAGTTATGAAAGTAGTATGATTATTCTTCAATTATCATACTATAAACATAAATAAAGTTAGATATTATAGGGAAGAGGTAACTTCTTTCGTGCTGTTTTGCTGAGTCTGATTACCTTTGCAACATGAAAGCAATAAAGACACTCATATTGATACTGACAATGATGCTTACAAAGACTCCTTCACATGCCCAATTCAATACGATTGGGTATGTGAAGAAGCATAGTATATCTAAAAAGAAGAGTCCACAAGAAACAACTCATGTTGCTTCTGTGGACTCTGTGAAGAAGGCTGATTCTCTGCCTCCGGATTCTTCCCAAGATGTTCTTCCTTATCTTCGGGCTTCGTTTCCGTTGAAAAGCATTCAGATCAATTCAAGGTTTGGAATGCGTAATCACCCGGTGAAGCACAAGACTATCATGCACAATGGCGTGGATCTGGCAGCTCATTACGAGAAAGTGTTTTCCATGTTTCCTGGGGAAGTGACTGGCGTTGGCCATGACAATCGCTCAGGTAAGTATGTCACAATAAGAACTGCTGGCTATACCATCAGCTATTGCCATCTTTCTGCTTTCTGGGTTTCAAAGGGGATGTTCGTCAATGCAGGAGAGGTGCTTGGGGTATCTGGAAGTTCCGGAATGTCAACTGGCCCCCATCTGCACTTGACAACAAAAAAGGATGGCAAGGCGTTTGACCCTGTCATCCTTCTGAAGTATGTTCAATGCATTACAAAGTAGTGCTTGATTGGTATTATTGCTTCTTGCATTTTACCCAAATAGATTCGTCACCAATAGACATTTTCATTTCTGATACTGTAGAAGTCGCAGAAATGATGGTGTAAGAAGCAAATAGTTCACCTTCAACATATGTATTCAGTGTGTTTCCTTTCAAAGACCATGTTCCTCGACCTGTTCCGAAATATCCGGAGCCGTAATATGAACCGTCTGCATTGAATGTGGCGTAAGTCTTTCTGAAAGGCCAGTCAACATACGTACCAGACTCCGATGTCTTTACTGCAGTCATCTCCCAGGTTCCCACAATCATAGACTTGTCATAGTCTCCATTGTCATCATCGTCACTGCTGCATGATATGAATGCAAAAGATGCTACCACGAGGGTAAGAAGGAAAAATAAATACTTTTTCATAATGTTCTTGTTATTTTGAATTTACCAATTGTCGTTTTCATTACCAGATAAGCCATTCTTGATGCACTCCTCAATCTTGTCCATTACAACATTAGAGTAGGCATGAGCCATGACAAGTGCTTTGCAGGAAGTTTTCTTGTGAGAGTCCTTCTTGGCAAAAGGATAACATTTATCAAGTGGCCAATTCTGATCAGAACGGGTAGGGATAGTGCCTCCCATTGCACCCATCCACCCGCCACCAACGGCAACATTGACAGAATAGAATGGTACTGTGTAGGTAACACGAACCTTATTGTCCTTTATATCACATTTGATAACAGGGCGTAAATTAACGTTGTAAGCGTTAGTACCACCTGCATGTTGTGCAATACTCTCTACAAAACCCTGTGCGATGATTGTTCCCAATTCCTTGTCATTCAATTTGATGACGGAGTTCGCATCATTGAAAGTTGCGGTGAACCAATAGTTAAGCAACACATAAAGCTGATCTTTGGTCTTGCCTTCAGCGGGGATAACCTGAGTATAGGTGATGGCATTGTTCTTATCCAATGTCAACTGGGTACCGAGATTGGTTGCTGCATCAACCCATTTCTCTCCATACTTTTCTTTTGCGTACTTTTCCAACTCTTCTGCTCGAAGAATTTGAGCATCGACAGCACTGCATACAAACAATGCAGCAAGTGCAACTAAAATAAACTTTTTCATTTTTCTATATTGTTTTGATAAACATTATTCTTTTAAAAATCAAATCCAAGTTTGACGCTAACTGACTCTGTGTCATATGTAGCAGGCTTGCGAGTATAACTCATATCATATCTGCCATTGAAACGTTCAAATGTTTCAAATTCAAGTTTCTCAGCAGCATATCCTACAGATAAGCTAAGTCCCTGTTTGCTATTCAGAGCATATCTTACACCCAATGAAGCCACCACGTATAGACCACCATTATTGGTAACAAACGTTCCTCCTTTGATGTCAAAGAAAGGCGAAATCTTGCCTTTCGTGAAATTGCTGCGGAAGTTTGCGAAAACCGGAATATCTACTTTGCTATCTCTTACATCAAGTGGTATTTCCATATCACCAGTTTTGTAAGAAGACATAAAATGCAAGCCAGTACCAGCACCAAGGAATATATAAGGATTCACTTGATAGCCATGTGTTGTGTTGACTTCAAAACGACCAAAGTCATAGTCACCAATACCAACAGAATAACCTGCTTCAACGTGGCCTTTATAGCCAGATTGCATACTTTGCGCATTGCTATTGATGGCGAAAGCCATAGTAGCAGCTAAAAGAATTGCTATTTTCTTCATAACCTTATAATATAATAATGTGAAAAATCCATTTTCAGAAGGTAACTACCAACCGCAATTATCGTCATAGCACTCATCATTCTCGATGCCTTCATACTCATCACGATCGCAATAACTACTATCATGATAGTCTTCGTAAGAACAATCATGGTCGCAGTAACAGTCATCATAACCATCTTCATAGCCACGAGCATAATTTTCATGGTCTGAGGTATTATTACCAGCGTTGCGATGCGCTTTCTTTTGGCTGTTTGAAACGCCGCTTGAAAATAAGAAATCGAATAGTCCCATACCTTTTCCTATTAATGTTTAACTTCTGCTGCAAAGGTATGAATTGATTGTGCAGTCTATCTGCACAATCAAAAGAATGTGCAAAAATGATAGAAAAAAAAGCAGAAAGAACTATTTCTTCCTGCTTTAATATGTTATTTGACCAATTATAATTGCCTTAATGTATCTACAAGGTATGCTTCTTTTGCTTTCATCTTTTCACAGAAGTCTGCATAAGATGTGGACGTATGACAAATCTCAATACCTAATATATATAGTGATGCAGATGAGTCCTTCAATCGTGATTTTGGAATTTTCTGCTGTCTCTCAGACAAAGGAGCTATAAAAACTCCTTTCGAGGCCTGTAAGTTAGTGATGTATGTGATTAACTGATGAAGGTCATCACGATTAACTTTTGAAACCTTTTCATAACTTTCAAGCTTCTTGTATTTTGCATCGAGAACAATATCATCTTTATAGAAATCTGGATAACGGATTCCACTATGATCTTCAAACAAATAGATGCCACCTTTATGTTTCTTGTTTTCTGGATGCTTGAAGCCCTCTTTTTGTAGAATGGTATTCAGATACTCTTCCCAAAGCCAGGCTCCATCAAACAGAATACCACAAATCTCCTCATCAGTTTCTCCGTACTTTACTTCTTCCATTCTTAGAATTTGTAAGCAAAGGCATTGCAGGGGCTGGTATTCCGTATAGTAAGGATGACTCTTATGTCTAAGGTTCTTACCAATAATTGCACCACGCTCATTTTTGTTATATGAAGGAGTTAGTGAAATTATAGATTTTACATTGTCTATAGTTTCCTGGTCTAAACCTAATACGGATTGACCATATCTCTTTGACTTCATAAACTCAATTGTATGACGGATTAACTCTGTCATGTCATTGTCATAGGTATATTCACGAGTGGAGTATGCCACATTTCCTGTAAACGGAATGTTTTGGGCAATATGGCGTCCCCAGTCAATCGTACCTTTTAATTTTGAGTCGTTATGTTTGAAGTTCTGATACTCTCTGTATATGCCCTGGCGCATTGCGTTCCTTAGCAAGTGAGGGAACATAAACATGATAAAGTCAAATACATCCTCTTTTTCGTTGTTGTGATTAAGGTCAAAGAGATTGAATGAAAAGACCTTTTGAAGCATGTAATGTAAGAGATAGTCGTCGCGTCCTTCGTCAAAGCGGGATTTGATTTTTATCTGCAGGTTTCCAACACCGATAAACCCCATCACATTTCCTGTGGTAATACGTACCTTTTCAGAGTCACTTGTATTTAGAATGGTCATAACTGAAGCTTCACCGACTTTGTCGTCTGAATCCTCTATACTAAAGGGAAATACTAGCAGATTCTCATTTTCATGACATAATTGAGCTATTGTCTTGTCGGCAATAGGGAATAAAGCTGAGACATCTTTACGAAGAAATATCCCAGCTTTTACCTGTCCAATATTATTGTCTGTTAAGTTAATTCTCATCGACCAATTCGTTATCATTAATATTTGAGTTGCTTTCTTTGGTATTGAAGTAAGCATTTCTCAACTTTTCCATGATTTCTTCTGATTTGCGGAAACCACGGATATATTCTCTAAGCAATGGTTCGATATTCATATTCCATAGCTTTTCAAAGTTTCCACCATTATCACCCAACTTTAAGAAGTATGATGGTCCAACTTGGTAGGCCGGGCCAAGCCCTTCAATCTTGGATATCTCATTATTCAATCTTACCATTACATTCTTTGCCTTAGTGGCACATTCGAGTGTGTCGAGCATAGATTGTGTGTCTTCAGGCTTTATTTCCTTCCATGTGAATCTGCGACGCATAGCAAAGTCCATGCTCTCGATACTACGGTCTATATCATTCATTGTACCAAGAATGAATACGTTTTCAGGAATATAAAATCCTTCTGCAAATGCATCTGTTTCAGGGACAAGGTTCTGATATTGAGTCTTTACTCGAATATCTTTCTTGCCTCTATAACCAGGGTCAATGGCATAGAATAGTTCACCAAATATTTTTGAAGCCTCTCCACGATTGATTTCATCAATGATGAAAACAAAATCTTTTTTGACTACGTTACTTGCTGTTAATGTTGAAATGTTCTTTTGTTTGTACACTTCTTTAAGTACAGCCCAGTAAGCTGAAGCATGACAACCTCCGATAGCATTCCTTACTGCATCGCTAATGTTTGAAATATTGTTCAAAGACTCTGTTGTAGTAAATACTTTTGCAAGTTTTGCCAATCTGTCAAAAGAAACGGTATAAGTACGATTACTACTAGTTCCAGGAGTTTTCAGTTCTATGTTATTAAAGTCTGTAACCTTAACCACCTCCATGGATTTTCCGTTTGTTTTGAGCTTAAATTCATTTAAATCACCATTATTAATTTTATCAATAACTGTATTATATTTATCATTCAGTGATTTTTCTTCCGATAACTCAGTGAGAGTTTTTTTGCTGTCCTCCAAATTCTTGATAGCTTTTTTGCAAAACTCTTTAAAAATGCCATCTTTACGCTCAAATCCCATCTGTCCATCAGACATCATAATAGGTCGGAGCCCTTCTACAAAATCTGTATAGTCATAAGAAGGATGAAACTGCACAAAGCACATTTCGTCCTTACCACATCCCATTTCTCTTGCTATGGTCTGAGCCATAAAGGTCTTACCGGTACCAGGAGCACCAGTAAGAACTAAGTTCTTGCTCTCTTTAAGTAAGTCAATATATTTTTGATACTTCATTGCGTTGTCTATTTTTGTTTCAACAAGTTTACTTTCAATGACTTTATTGTCTATACCTGTGCTTTTTAATAATTCTCTATGATACCACAATACCGTTTGAGCAGTAAGAGGCATACTTTGAATACATCCATTTTTCTTTAATTCATTATTGATTGAGTACACCAATTCCTCCTCTTTCTCAATCTCAGGAATAACGTATTGATCCAGTAATTCGTAAAAATGAACAAGCTTGTGACCAGCCTTTCGAGGCTTAATCTCTAAAAGCTTACACAAATTCTTATATACGTCATCTTTATAAAAAGTATATTTCTGAGGATTATGTAATGTCAAGAAACAACTTATCAGGCGTTCATCGCACATTGCACTTGTCTTTTTACTGAACCTTGCTTTAATCTTATCATCCCATAATATTTTGCAACTATCAATAAATTTTTCCACTCTTTCTTGTAGGAGAATGTTTTCATCAAACAGTGCTCTAAAGAGTTTTCTATACTCTTCTGATTCATATTTCGCAAAATTTCTAATTGCAGTAATCTGTGATCTGAAGCAGAGATTGCTAAGATCAAGTGACTTTATCTCATTAGAAAAATCAGCAGCATTAGGGTCTGGGTGTCCATTTTGTTTGGACACCAATTCCCATTTATATAATTCTTCTAAGTTAGAATCACCATTTAATCCATATTGGATTTGGTGATTCTTGAATAATGTGACTATATCTTTTAAATTCATTTCGTATCTTCTATTGTTACATCAAATTTTATATCCTGGTTCCTGCAGATGTCTATTTCTGTATCGTAGGTGATAGTAGATAGGTCGTACATCTTTCGCTCACCTGGAGCGTTGTAAATAAACCATCCGTTCATAAAACCTCCATCAGGATAGATACATAGTTTCTTTCCTGCACATTCAAATGTGAGGACTCGCCAATGTGTTAGACTACGTCTTGGTGCTGATACGACAGGGGAGAGAGTACCTTCTATTCCATCCTCGTATTCCAATCCTTCAACTAACTCGTTTGCCAGGTTTTCAAGCCATGAGTCACGGTCTTCTGATGTAGGCTGATTGGCTCCAAGATTATCACGCTTTCCGTTTTCACTATTGTATCGCTCAACCAAGAACTCCAAGTTATAAGGAGAACCAATCTTCTTAATGAAGTACTTGATAGTTTGTGAACACAAGATGATAGACAGGATGCTCTTCATGTGCTCATCTTGATAAGACACATTTACTATAGATTCACTGTTAGCCTGACAATGAGCTACAAATACCTGAACAATCTGTGATGCTCTATCGTCGATGATACCGGCAAGCCCAGATGTCTTGATGATTGTTGGGTCACCATCCACGAGTTTGAATATCTTCGTTGTAGCATCCACAATATCAGTCTTTATAAACTTTGCCTTGCTTGCGAAGTTGTTTGTACGGATATAGTATATGGTGCCATTTCCCCACTTGTCATTCATTGTGATATGGTTAGGGTTGTTTGTAAAATACAATCTACCATCAATGTATGCCAAAGGGTATAGCCCATTTCCTGTAAACGGATTCTTTATTTCCATTACTTCGTTTGTCCAGCCCTTAACAGAACGAATCATGCTCATCGCTGGTGTAGGTATAGCTATATCCGTATTCTTAACTACACAGAAAGAAGTCTGCTGACCATGAGGAGCAAAATAGTTGAAGAACTGACCTTTCCAACAATGGTCTGTGCCTTCATACTCCCAGTTAGCATAGTCATCATCAACGAAAATGAACTTTTCGTTCTGTGACAATGCAAATGTACGTTCCATCTTGGCAAGAGAAGTTTCTGTAGCACTTTCTCCGAATACACTCAATACAGCATTTGGCAGAACTTTTCTTGCAGAACGTTCCTCTTCAATCCATGCCTTTGCAGCATCTATATTGATATGGTTGATATAGTGTAGTGTGAACTTGTCTATCAATGCTTCCTTGTTACCTGAACGTATTGCTGCCTCAATGATTGTATAGGCACGTTCTATAGCCGACTTCATCAAGTCCATAGCAGCCAGCTGGTTAGAATAGCCGGAACCGCCAGGATTGGCATCAAAGATACATATATGTCCATTAGGCGTAATTGTAAAGTCGAGATCAGTACGCTCTACATTCAATTCCTCAGACAAGGCTCTTGCAAAGAGCAATCCGAGAGTGATAAGCAGATCTTCTTCTTCATTACGACTATTAATCCAGTCTTTCTGGAAATGGCGTATTCTAATCTCTGTATAATCTGTTTGGATGGTATCACCCAAAACTACGTTTCGCTTGATGTAATCAGTACTGCCACATCCCAAGCACTTATTTGGTTTCGGACCTTTTCTCACGAGTGCAAAGTGATAATCTGGCTTATCCGTATCTTTTGATGCGATAGGATTCATTTCGTTTGGCAGTTTATCAGGGTCACTTGATGAGGCTGCAGGCCAGCTTTCAAGTACGGTCTTTCCGCATTTGGTACAATGACAATAGCCAAATCCTGTACCTTCATTATAATACAGTATCTGACCGTTGCCGCTTTCTCTACTGCTACGGGTATCAAAAAGATGTGGCTCAATACGATCCTGCTTCCATTCATCAGCTCCAATCAACTGAGCACTTACACGAGTATATACATTCTGGTCAAGAATTCGACTTGCCGATTCATTCATGTCTGGAATAAATTCAGCTGGTTGCAACAAGTCGAGTTCTGTACTTGCACTAACTCTCCATTTCTCTAAAGAATCCAATTCCTCTTTTGTATCAATCACAACTTGCTCACGGTTGAAGTACAGCTTTTTGAATGTTACTTCAGGTTTGAAGAAGTTGGTGTATCTGATTCCACGCACGATTCTTACCATACCGTCTCTTGCAATAGGATTGCCCGGTGCATATTGAGACAATGCAGTACGAAGAGGGTATGATGGGTTCGATGGTGTAACCAGTGTATATGATGTCTGTGATGAAGCATTTATATCAAACTCTACCACGTTCACTGGCATATTGGCATTTGGCGTAAAGCGATGAGTTGCCCAATATGAAAGCAAACGGGAAGCTAATGGTTCAATGAACTTCATTTCAAAGAATGCCTGTTGTCTTGCACTCTTTGCCTTCTTGTATGGTTCTGCATAATCCTGAATGCGCAATTCCAGTTCTGAATAGCATTTCTCGTTCATTTCACGAGCTTTGGAAACGACATACTGAGGTGGACGGCTACTAAAGATAGTACCGTCTAACAGAATTCGTATCTTTCTTCTCAAATCATCACTCAGCGACTCGCTGCATTTATTGTTAAATGCCTCATAAGGTGTACCAGTCTCGTCACCCAATCCATCCAATGGGCTAATAGGAGCATTATCAGCCTTTTTCTTTACCTTGAAGTGGTTGCTCTCACCATCAGGAACAATCTGATAATTAGTATAGTAACTGATTACTTGCTCAGTGATACTGCCACCTGCCATTCCAAAAACTCCAAACTCTCTAATGAGGAAAGAGTTAATATGGCGTTGAATCACCTGGGCACTATTCAAATCAACAGTAGGCGAGTTAACGTTGCGCATGATGACATTCTCCATAGGATTCAGCAATGTCCTTATACCTACAGCATCAGATCCACACAGTGTAACACAGGCACTACGAACCTGGCCGCGTCGTCCACTACGACCGGCTCTCTGTTTATAGTTTGAAGGCATTGGTGGGACAGAAGTCATCATCACTAATTCCAAGTCACCGAGGTCAACACCCATCTCCATTGTTGTAGAACAAGCAAGGATGTTGAGTCTATGATCCTTGAAATCTTCTTGTACCTGACGACTAATCATCTTATCCACCTGTGCTGTATGCTCAGCCTGAATGAAAAGCTGAGGGAATTGATGAATTTGAAGAAGACGATCAGAGAAAGAACCGTTTTCTCCCCATAAATCATTATTCCATAGAATCTTACGATTATCTTTAGCCCATTCTTCTATAACCTCATCAGCAGGATTTGGATTCATGCTATGGTTATGATAAGGGTAGGGAACCCATTTTTCATGAAGCTCTTCTTTCAAAGCTACTGGTTCACCGCCGATGACGTATGGTGAATAACCATGGAAGGTAATCTCTACAGGACGCAGACATTCTACATGATGTCTGCTACCAGACTGGTTTGTGTCACACAAATATACATCATCATAGAGCTTGAAACCAAGTTTGGCAAGATTGAGTCGATAAGGAGTAAAATGAACTCCATCTTTTACCTCGTCTTTGTCTTTAACTTGTTTGCGTAACTCCGTGTCATAATGCTTACCATGTTCCAGTAATTCGTATTTTAACGTCAGTTCATTCCACATGCAGTCTATAACATCCTGAATGTCTTGCTTATAACAGTTGATAGCATTCACTATTGAAATATGCTTCTCGTTTGCAATCAGTTTTGCTAACAATCTGATGATACGAGATGGATTAGCTGCCTTGTCTCTGATGACTGGTTTGTGGACAGGACGACGCATTTCCTTTTTGGTGGCAAATCTTACCGTTTGGAATATGTCAACAGAGTCCTGGTCATCCATTGTCAAGAATACACACTCACTCTGACGAGCAGTATAGTCCAGGAATAACTGCATTAAGGCGTGCCAATCCTTTTTAGAAATCTGATTTTCAGGTGATAGCTTACCATTGAATACCTCTACAGCATCTGGCAACTTTGAAGTCAATGCTGGTTGTAAGTCGTCATAGTAAGAGACGAACAAACCCATTGTTTCTGGAGTTGCTGCAGACAAAGGTCTGTGAGACAGATATTCCACCATGAGGGATAGAATATATTTGCGTTTCGTCTCTGGCTTTATATTGCCATCTTCATCAAGTTCTGGGCTCAGTTCAGAGCGTTCTGCAAACTGCTGACAGAAAATGTCTGCCAGCCTATCATTGATAAGCACATCTAAAATGTCCTGCCATGACAAGAACTGATTAGGCTTCAGTTCATTGAGCAGCGCTTGGATAGCTTTTTCATCGCTACCTTCAAGAATGTCCAGTTTCTCTTCTGCATCCTTGTGCTGAGGGTCTTTTCTACCTGTAGTATCGTAAATATTTTCGAAGTGCTTAATAGCCTCTTCCTTTGTCATACTACCAGCAGTAGCCATTCTGCATAACTCATGATACAAAGTGCCATAAACCCACAGACGTTCTTCTTCCAAGTTCTGCTTAATGGTACTACGAGCTGCCATCTGGCGACTATCTACAAAACTGATATATTGCTGCCCCTTATGCAGGTATATCTTAGATTCATCTTTTGGCTTTCCTTCTGTCATCAAGTCGAGAGTAGAAGGAGCTATCAATCTGGAGATAAAATCTGGAGCAACACGGAACTTCTGAAGTTTCTTTGCATCTTCTTCATCAGATTGTATCACATCGGCATTGTCTTCGTCCTGCTTTGCCTGTTTTGTCAGCTTCGTACCACAATAAGGGCATTGGCAATGAGCATTTGCAATGATTCTCCAACCTTTTGGCGCCGGATTGCTTGCTGTAACATTCAGCAGTCTGTTACCCTTAATAATATAAGGTATATTGTTGTCATATTCTGCATTCTCACTTTTTGTAGTACCAAATACGTAGAGAGTTTTGCCCGTATCTTCTGTGTTGTCAAGATCGAACATATCGCTATCATCCATAGTAATAGGCTGATAGCCAATGCCGTCATCATACTTCACTTCTTCTGCAATGGCAACATACTCACCGCAATGCTTACAACGACTCATTTCCAATAAGGGTGCATCGTCTTTGCTTCTCTGTCCAGATTTGTTTTCCAAATAGACACGGAAACTACCATCCTCGGTATAGTGTGAGTCTGCAAGGTCAACATACAGGCCATGGTTTGGTACACGGTAGAAGTAATGAACTTTCACACGTAAGTCTTCCAGGCCCATATCTTCTGCTTTTTGGCACATTTCGTCCAGTCGCACCAGCTTCTCCTCGATTGTATCACCTTCTTTTATCAAGTCATCGAGTTTGATATATCCGTCATGATTATCGTTGATAAGCTTAAGCCAATACTCCTTGTCCTCTTCTGGAATGACATCGATGCCTTTACGCTTACCATCCACATATTTCACCTGATTAGTCTGCAATCCGGTGATGCCAGCAATGAAATCCTTCAGTTCTTCCTTGGCATTCTCGCTACCATTTCCGATGGTTGCGGATGACGTAGCAAAGCGTACCTCGTCAGTAGTCACACCATAAGCCATGAGCACACGTCTGATAAGCATGGCAATCTCAGCGGCTCCAGCACCAGTATAGGTGTGAGTCTCATCTAAAGTAATCCATCTCAGTGTACCTTCGCCTTCCTCTTCCTGCTTTTCATGAATCAATTTTCTATCCTTATCACGCAGCAAGATATATTCAAGCATGGTTGGGTTTGTCAACAGTATATTTGCTGGATGTTGACGCAATTCGGCACGAGTGGCTATGACATGAGGGTATTTCTCTTCAATGACATTTCCAGCTTCATCCCTGGTTATACCACGGATGGCATCAATCTTACGGAGAACCTTTTTGTAGTTCTTATCCTCTTCATTAGGAAGAAACTCTGGCATATCACCATTGTAAACAGCAAAAGTGAGATTTGTTCCTGCCAGCAGTTTTTCCATACGTGCCTTCTGATCCTCCATCAGTGCATTGAGAGGGTAGAGGAAGATGGCCTGTACCTGTTCAGGTATATGATGTTCTATCAGATCCTGTACAAGAGGGAGCATGAAACACTCAGTCTTACCCGAACCTGTTCCTGTTGTTACAACGATACTCATATTCTTGCCATCAGGAGTTTTCTCCTTCAACAAAGTCTTCCAGCACTGATACTGATGCTCATAAGGTGGATAGTAAGTATCTGCATTAGGCATACATTTCTGCCAGAGTGTACCCACCATTTCTTTAGCCTCGGCTTCGTGTTCTGGATAAACAGTCTCGTAGCTGTTCATGCATTGTACCAATGGCATAGCATCCTTAGGAGCGAATACCTCAGGGATTATCATCTTCAACTGATTGATATATCCCTTTTGGCTTTCGTTCCTTGCCTCACCGCACCACATGGCAGCAAGAGTTTTCTCTACTGCTGTGCGGTTATTCTTATATAGTTCTGCAAATCTGAATTTTTGCTTCATATCTCGATATTCTAATTTTCATTTGAAACTATAGCGTGACTCATCTCGCTGAATTTATATCTGCACTCATCAAAGTCTTTCAGAAACTCTTTCAAGTTTTCATATTTACCCAAAGCATCTGGGTTGTCTTGTATGAGTTTGAGAGCCTTATCTGCAACTTCCTCTATCTTTGGCCAGACATCAAAAGTCCAGTATCTTTTTAGAAACTCTTTCAGACAACTCTCCTCTCGTTCATCCGAACATTTTGGCGTCTTCAGAAAGAATGCAGTTACAGCTTCCTTTATCTTGCCTACCTCGTCGGCATCTTCTGCCAAATCTTCAATCTGGCTGATCCACGCTTCTCTTGGTAAAAGCATCCAGTCGAAGTGGAACTCTACGGCAAACTGATACAGATTTTCAATGTCTGTATCTGTTAGCTGATAACCACGCTTCTTGACAAGAGGAAGAAATATATCTCCAATTTGTCTGCCTGCTTTCACCACTTTTATGAGTGGATTGAAGAGAAAGAAGTAGGTCTTATGCTCAGCCACAATCTCAAAGCAATATAATGCATCGACTACTATCTGCGATTTCTTACCTCCCCAACCAGACTTTACCTTTTTTATATAAGGTAAGGCATAATGCCGTGGAAACGAATTGGATTTCATGCTTTGGAATACGATGCCGTCACCTGATAGTTCGTTGCTGTTAGCTACAGCCACAGGATCCGTTTTGTAGTTCCATGCATATAAATCTTTCGGTGCATCCATAGCCTTCGATATATATACTTTCAGATAATCCAGAGGAAACTCTTCTGTAAGTTCATCTACCGGCATTTCAAGTTTGTAGTTATCTACAGAAAGGTTAGGGTCATTGAAGGTAGGAAAACCATAGAACATTCTACTGTTCTTTTTGATTTGATATTCCTTCACGCCATTTTCTGAGAAATCTCTTATAGAGAACTGGTCACTGTTGATGAGAGGAATGTGTATATCCTCTTCTTTACCAGCGTAACTCACAATATGACTTTTCCCATTACTATCCTTTTGAGATAGTTCACGCATAATGATAGGACGATATACGTCCACCAAAATTTGTGCCTGATCATTTCCTATTTTCAGCTGTTTTGTATCAGGCTCACGCACACCCAGCAATTTTTCAAAGTTATCTTGTATGTCATCTACTCCTTCCAATGCTGTACAGATACGCATATGTTCGAAATCTCGCCAGATAGGTTGCTGTCCGGCAGAGACAGGAGTGAAAGGTACATAATACACGTGCGGTTTGAATACGATGCCTTTTACCGTCACTCTTAGGCGAATTGCACCTTGCTCTGGTTCTTCTTCGTTCCAATCCACATAGCGTGATCCTTTCAGCCATTCCAGATCATAGTCAGTTACAGGTTCGCCTTCCTTTGAAGCACCTGTAGCATAATGTCGTACTTCCAGACCACTGCGTCCGAAAAGAACAGGGAGATTATCTTCCTGCATTTCTTCGTCATCGTAGTCTGTATCGATATACTTGTAGAGCACAAAGACATTATCCTTATACTTGATGGTCTTCAGATATTTCTTTGTAACAACCTGGTATAGTCCATTACGGTTGAAGAAGGGTGGCAATATCTCCTTGCCATCCGGACCAACCAGTATCACCTTATCATTGATAGGACACCAGCAATAGTCTGTACCGCATTCTTCTCCATTTCTATAATGTGCATACACCACTGGCAACTCTCTGTAAGGTTCAGCAAGATGATAGGCCGAAGAGAATATCACGGCTGTTGCAGCCTGTGCATTCTTTCTCGTGCTGAATTTGTTGCTTGTCTTAGGCAAGGCATAAACCTGCATATAGTCTGCTACATACAGTTCCTGCACAACTCTTGTCACGGAAATACTTGTGCCGTCTGTCTGATTTTCGTCGTACTTCATCACCATCTCAACCTTGTCGAAATGGCATACAGGAATATCGGTATAGGTATTCTCGTCGATTTTGTTTACCGATAAGAAACCAGTCTTTTCACTTCCTGTATTATCATATTTAAACAGAGGTTCCTCTGTTTTATCTATTTTCTGTATATAGCGACCATTATCCTTGAATCGCAGATAAAAGCGTATTCTACCTACTTCCTCAGGATGTTCAATTCCCCATTCCGGTTTAAGCAGTCTGTCGTAGCCTATATATTGTTTTTTACCTCCACCAATCTCTTCAGGTTTCAGTTTCACTCTCAGGTGGCGAACCATCTGGTTTCTGCTTGCAGTATAGGCAATCACCCATTCAAAGTCAAATTTATTTTTCTTTGCCACCTCGTCTGCTTCCAGAATCTTGTGGAGTAACTGCGGTATGCAGGTTTCTTCACGATTCATGTCTTCCTTAGCAAAAGGAGCCTCTTTTTCCTTGCTGAGAATACAGTCTAGGTATTCATAGAGACTATGCTTGCGTGCTATTGACTCTTGGAAGGCAACAGCACGGTTACGGTCTTTCAAATCATCCAGTTCTATTTCTTCACCATGGAATATCTTGCAAAGCTGGGGTAGGAGCGCATCATTCTTATCTCGTTTAAGCTCTGCTTGTACAGCCAGTCCACCCAATACCTGCAACGATTCCAGCCATCGGTAAGAGGTCTTGTCCGGATTAGTTGATGCGTTATAAACGAAGGTATTAGCATCAATCTTTGCCAGTTGGTACAACTTCTTCAATTCATCGGTGGTAAGGGTTATCACCTTGTTGTCGTCCATGGTGTCAGCACCCTTATAAAAGCGTTTGTACCACTCTGCCAGATACATCACTAATATAACGGCGAAATCCTCACTTAGCAGATGATGATAATCATTACTATGTGAGGAGATGCTGTCTGCTATAGCCGTTTCAAGGATATAGAACTGCTCTAAAGAGAGTCTGAGTTCCCAGACGTAGGGGCGACCTACGTCTATTTGCTTCCTAAGTTGCTCTTGACACTTAGGTAGGCATGCCAGCAGTTTTTTATCCTCTTCTGTATATAGAGTTGTTGCCATAATCCTTATTCGTTTTTATAACGTATTCCTTTATATTTTCTTTTTAACTCTTCCAAACTCATGCAGTTACCTTTGCCTCCCTGTCCATGATGAATCATCCTATGGCAGTTGGCACAAAGTGGTACAAGGTCGGTTTGAGAGTTCACTGGATGTTCTCCTTCTGTTTGTGAGAATGGTTTGAGATGGTGAATCTCAATATATTCGTCATCAATGTCATATGCCCTGGTAAAATCAAAACCACAACACTCGCAGAAAATGTGACCACCATGTAAAGCCTTATAATAGTTGATGCAGGCTTGTCGGAGTATCATGTTTCTCTTTCTGATTTCAGTTGGTTGTGCTTCGCCGGCTTCACCTTCTAAGTATATGGTATTTTCTACCGTTGGCATGGGTGTAACAGGCGGTTCAGCAGTCTTCGTTCCAGAAGAATGATTGGTATCATCATATTCACCATAGACCGGCATCGGCACAGCATTTGCATTCAGGGCTTTCAAGAATAGCCGGTACCATTTCAGAACCTCTGTGTATCGTGGTTCCACACTCATGTCGAGATTCTTCAAGATAGGGTGCGTCTTGATCTTCCTGCGAAATTCTTCTACATCATCTATTTCTGTAATATCATAGATAGACTCGTATTTGGTGCCAAAGTAGTCATTGAGCGTATTGGGAATAATACGCTCTGCCGTTTCAACGGTCTGACTTACTTCTTTGGCATCACCGTCAAAGCGTTCCGATAGATAACTTCGGAATACTCTGCCAAGTTGCTCGTATGTGAAATCACTTTTATGCATATGCTTTTTTAAGATAACGTATTCTCTACTATTTAATTGTCCATTTCAGTCTAAACATAATCTTCGAACTGATGGAATTCTCCATCGACGATTGAAGTTTACTTGTCATAGAATCAACTTTGTCTGCGTATTCATCTTCTAATTGAAACAACTGTGCTCTTTTCTTGCTGAGAAGTTTAGCTTTTGTATTTTCTTCTTTTTTAAGTTGAATTTTTACAGACGCATTATGTTCTTTTCTTATCTGTCGGCGCAAGGCTTCATGCTCCTTGTTGAGTTCCATAACCTCTTTTCTAAGAGGTACTAATTGGTCTTCTGCCCACATCTCATACTTGTTGATTTCATAGTCAACATATTCATTTGTCCTTTCTTCAACCTGAAACTTATAACCATTAAGTTGCTCCTCATATTCTTCTTTGAATATATCATCGAGTGTAGCAAGATTTGAATCCTGTTGAGACAAGCAGTCAAGTTCTAATAGTTTAAAGACAAATTCTGCCGGCAAATTTTGTCCTCCGTCAGTCTTTGCACATGCTATCAGTTGTTCTTCTCCATCATATTGATTTGATGAGGTGACACGATATACGCAAGCTAAACCACTTTGTCCCTTATACTGCTCAATTAAAGCTGTTTTATACGGATAAGAATCTAAGTCAAATACTAATTCTTCGTCCGAAACATCCTCTGCAAGGGCTTTTTCAACAACAAATCGCCCTAAAGGATGTCCATATCTTAATTGAATATATTGCTCAGACTCCTTATTTAATATATAGGTGCCTGTAGGAATGTTGGATGCAACTTTGTCATTCAGAGTGAAGATATGCTTGTCAGAATCGATGTTGGATATGCTATCTTTAAGAACGTTTACAGCAATATGCCACAAGTGCTTATTATAGGTGTCCAGACGAGCTGAGTCTTCACTTTGTCTCATGCGCAATTTATTGACAACCTCCTCATCGAAGTTTTCTAACAAGGATTTTCTTGTACATGCAATGCGCTCTTTAATAACTTCCTCCAATTCATTCTGGAGTTCATCAAATGCAGCAGCGATTTCTCGCTCTGTACGACATGTACTATAAATGCTATTCAGTCTTCTTTCAAAATCTACTCCTGAGTCAATAGAACCAAGAACCTCATCACTGGCTCCAAAGACGCCATCGAATAGGGAAAATTTATCGTTCAATAATTCATAGACACGTCTATCTGCATAATTGGCCTCATTTACGAAGTTTACAACCACAACATCACTCTTTTGTCCATAACGATGGCAACGACCTATTCGCTGTTCAATACGTTGTGGATTCCAAGGCATATCATAGTTGACTACCAAAGAACAAAACTGCAGGTTGATACCCTCAGCTCCTGCTTCTGTGGCGATGAGTATTTCTGCCTTATCCTTGAAAGTATCTACTATTGCTTGTTTTCTGTCAATAACAGTACTTCCAGATATTCGGTTTGTTCCTGCATATTGCATGAGCCAAAGACGATATATGTTTTTAGCGTCTTCGGAGGTGTTTGTTCCATTAAAACAGATGACCTTATCTTTGTAGCCATGTTCACTGAGGTACTTGTACAGATACTCCTGCGTTCTTCGACTTTCTGTAAATATAAGAGCCTTCTTCTGCCCACCAAGACTTTTTATCTTCTCAAAAGACACAGATAGTGCATTCAACAATTCTTTAGACTTTGTCTCTTCACCAATGCTACGAGCCAAATCACAATAACCTTGAAGTTCCGCTATTTCCGCATCAATATCGTCAAAGTATGAATTTGATTCTGATGAAGTCTTGTCGTAGATATCGTATTCATCTTCTTTGTTATCATAATCATTTGCCACACAGTCTAAAGCAGAAGACATCATGCCAGTTTCTTTATAAACTTCAAGTCTATGGATAAAACGTTCAAGAGTATATCCCAATGCGTATGCAGATGAAGACATGATTTTTCTAACCAATAGGGAAAGAAGAGGACGTTGTCTCTCAGGTACGCCATAGGTTCCTTCTCTCATCAGATAGTCACTAACCTGTTGGTAAAGACCTATTTCTGCTTGTGATGGATAATATTCTTGAACTAAAGCTGTACGCTTGGTAAAGTTCACATATTCTTCAACTTGATTTCTCAGTGTGCGATGAATGATATGGGCTATACGTCCTTTCAATTCTCCATATTTGGCTTTGTCTCTTGTTGATGCAGCATTATACTGTTCTGCAAATGTATCAAGACTGGAGAAAAACTCTGGATCGATAATACTAATCAATCCATATAGTTCCTTTAAGTTATTCTGTAAAGGAGTGGCAGTTAACAGAATCTTTTTATAGTCTCTGAAAGCTGCTCTCAAAACGTTTGCCATCACATTGCTTTTCTTGTAAACATTTCTAAGCTTATGAGCTTCATCGAGAACTATCAAATCCCAATTGATACTTTTAAAGTATTCTGCATTGCTGACAGCAAAATTATAGGAGCAGATGTAGATACACTTTTCACCTTTTGAAATCTGTATCTTTCCTTCTTGGAACGACAAACTATCCAAAATAAAGGATGGTAAGTAGAATTTCTCCATAAGTTCAATATTCCATTGGTTTCGCAATGATGCTGGGACAACTATGAGTATGTTTCTTTTGTTCTCTGCCCATAATTCGGACAATATGATGCCTGCCTCGATTGTTTTACCGAGACCAACTTCATCTGCAAGAATAGCGCCCTTGCTCAAAGGAGATTTGAAAGCAAACAGTGCCGCCTCAACCTGGTGTGGGTTGAGGTCAACACGTGCTTCTGACAACACGCCGGTAAAACGACTGTCATCACTTACGGACTTTTTATGTGAAATGTCCCAAGCATAATATAGTTGCTGAATGGGTGATAGCATATCTTATCTGTTTACTTTTTGTTCTATTCGGATTGCGTATTCAGGTGAAAGAGCATCGAACTCTTCAATCTGAGCGCCTCTCCAATATTTTTTCGCCAAAGCTTCGCAACGGGCTCTTAATCTTTTGTCCTCCATAGGATTTGCCTCCTTACCATATGTGTCACGCAATTCCTCATATGACTTTTTTAGATTCAAATCTATAAGAGAAATACGCACAATGTGGTATTTGCTGTCGGGATGCTTTTGCATGAAGACATTTTGAGAACGGTGCAGATAGAATGGGGCTGTGCCATCTTTGAGACTGTAAAGAGTTGTCTTGACATCAACATATGTGTTGTCTGTCTTATTATGGAAATCATAATCTCCTACACCTTCTAATGCTGCATGCACAAATTCCTTCTTTTTGTTTTCAAGATAATGAGCATAGATGAGTTCTCCAATAAATCCTATAGTCTGACGAACTTGAGATTCTTTCTCTTCTTCAACGACATCATCAAGGATTTGCTTAACCTTGTCAATGTTGTCTATAAGGTCTTTCATCTCGTCCTCATCTAATTTTTTAGCGATCTCATTGAGAGCTCCAATCTTATCTGCAGCTTCTTCTGTAATATTATCAATGACATTCTGAATTTTAACTTCACTAACTTCAGGATTTTTCTTTATCACAAGCTCATCCTCTGCAATCTTAACACCATTGTCTGCTGTCTTCTGTACCGAACGATTTTCTAATTCTTCTATATACATAGCCTGAAGGTGAATGAATGGCTTTTTGAAGAAATCAATCTCTGCAGCTATAGAAGAGAGCTTTTTGATAATGGTTTTATCTATACTTTGTAAGTATTTTATAACAACCAGTTTGTCATAGATGTAACCGAAATCACTATTTTTAGTCTTCTCTTCATACAACTTTTCTTCGCCTGATAGTATGACTATTTTTACATCAACAGGCTCATCAGACAACTTGATGGTAATACCATTGGACTCTTCGGTATTCTTCCATTTTTTATATATATCATCGTCCCATTCGCAATACTCCTTTTCATCTACAACTGATGAGATCTTCCAAATAGGAGAAGGCATTAAACCTCTAGTCCATAGTTCGTTTTCACTGCTAAAGATGAACACTTTGTTGGACTTTATGAAGTTTTGCAATGAAGAACTGTCCCCAATTTTATCGAGCAAAGATGTTGTAATGTCCAATACGGAGAGGAATGCTGATCCCTTTTCGCATGGCTCGAAAACAAATAGGGGCTTCGTGATACTGTCAGAAGTGCTTTCTATTTCACCTGTCATTCTTAATGAATAATATGGCTGATAGTTTTTCGGCAGTTTATCGCTTATAGCACGACATACATTATATCTTTCAGACAAATATGGTATGCTCATTTTTTTACTGCTGATCCATTGTGTAGTTCTTTCTAACATGTCACGTTCATAGCCACTCTCATAAGCATCAAATTTTGGCATCACGTAAACATTATTGATTAATGCATCACGCAATGCAATAAGTGGGTGTGAAATAGTCATAATATGGCTAAATATGCTAAGACCATTATCATGTTCTTTTATCCACTCATGCATCTCCTCAGGAAGACATTCTTCTTTATTCAGCAATTGTTTATCTGCATAAACCTGAACAGTCTTGTAGAATCCAGGGATATTTACAAAGTTGTCAATCTTCTCAAATTTATTTTCCCATGCCATATCAAGTATGGATTTTATAGAATCAGAGAAGTTAAGTTTATATGGTATCTCTGTAATATCTTTTGAGCGACATACATCCAGCATAAATTTAACTTGGATTGTAGTTAAGCTTACTGATAACAGTTTTCGGTAGAGTATAGCAGTATCTACCACCTCTTCCTTATTCGTATAGAATGTATGTTTAAACCAGTTCACGCAATCTTTTGATGGGAGATAGTCAAAGAAAGCCTCAATACTCTGATTATCGTTCTTTATATCCTCATCAAGCTGGTACGCATCATACTCATTATTACCAACTTTAAAATATCGCTGTTTTATGGTCGATGGCAAAACGCTTGAATTAAATCGTATCTTGTTAAAAACGATTTGTCGTACTTCCTTTCGATTCCCACCAAACTTAATTACCTTCCATCTGATATCTTCTTCTGTAAAAGATGAAGATATTTCAATGGTAGGAATAGATTTGTAAAAATCCTCGACAACATCAGAGTTACATTCCTTTATAATTGGGAGAAGTGATAATTTATTATCAATCTTCTGGATTGCAAGTTCCATCAGCTTCGAATTCTTTATAAGACTGAACTCCTGATTTATCCTAATAGCCGGCATCAATTCCTGAACAGCAGCTGGAACACAGAACAGACCTATGGATTCAAGTTTTAATTGAAGACTCTTATCCATATCGTCATAGACATAATTGTATTGTTCAAATGACTTCTCTTTGATGGTATATTTCCCACCATCTTCTTCCTTTACCCAGAAACTCGACAAGAACGAATAAGATATTTTTATAAGTATCTCTAATACCTTTTTATCTATAGTATCTACACTGGCTATAAGATCCTTCGTACTGATGATATTCTGTATAAATGGATCCGATGTTATATCTTTGTAAAACTCTTCACTGATGAAATTAAAATCAGAAAAAGTTTTGATAGCCAATTCGTACTCTTCTGCTTTTAGTGAAGATTTGTTTTGCAATCCAACACATTCATCAGAAGTAGGGCATCCGTTACTGTCAATATAGAAGTTCTTGATTAAGCGCATCTCATCCTTAGGATGATCTTCTGTAATATTTCTTTTATATACAGTTCTAATGTCTTTGAGGAAGACTTTAGCATATTCTTTCCAACCTTCAACCTTCTTTATGCTTTCTATGTTCTCAAGAACCCAAGTCCACGTATTATATGGACGTTTATCTGGCTGTATAAACCATTTCTCTTTAATCTCCGATGGTAAATATCCTTTTACACGGAATTCATCAAAAAGAGTTGTGTCTTTAGGACGATCGATAAATAGATTATCAAACGACTTGTACTCACCGTTCCAATTCTGGAACAATGGTATTTGACTCGGAATTTCACTCTTAATGTCTGGGCACAATTCTTCCGCCTTTACTAAAATATGAATAGCAGTATCTTTACGAGCATTGGAAGTTCTGTAGAGCGCTACATGCTGTTTCAACTTATAGTAAAGTGAACGATAGTATTCTTCTGAAAGAATACCAGGGAATGGCTCGACAATATATTCTATATCATTATAGACAATATTTTCAGTGTCGGTACTATAAAGTACATTTTCCTCTCCTGTTATTTCTTCATACGAATAGATATTATTATTGTTCGATTTGAACAATTTGTATTCTTTAATGCCATCAATATGACGAAAACAATAATTATGGTATTCTTTATAGTCTTTTTCTGACAAGCCTATAATCCATTCATTCATTTTTTCTTCGTCACTTATATTTAAGACTTCTGCGAGAGTAAGGCTCTTAACTTCTATGCCAAGATAAGTGCGTAGTTTTGGCAATATGTCGTGATTTGCCCAATGCTTAGAAACACCTATGCTGTCCAGAGGCAAAAGATAATCTTCTTTTTCTTCTACAGGAGTGATAATTTCTTCCATGTTGTAGAAATTTCCATCCATAGAAAGATAATTTTCTTTAAAGAATGGCAAAAAGACAGATCTGAATGCTCCTTTTACATAAGAAGCCGATTCTGGTATTGAATAAATACTAGAATAAGCTAATGATTTATATATGTAAGTAAACAAATCCTTATTTGAATCTTTCAATTCCAAGAGTTGGTCCTTTAAGATAGAAAATGCTTCTGTAAGCTGATTTTCTACTTTTTCCTTTTCAATATTGATACGTTGGCGACTATTGTCTATACCAAAGCTTTGACTATCTATGATGAAACCGAGTTTATACTGAGTTTCTATGATAGGCAGTCCTTTATAGAAATTTACAAAGTTTTTTGTGGCAAAATCCGGATTGAATCCAAATACATACAGGAAATCAGTATCGCCCTTTGTATATTCAACCTTCATCGACTCAACTTTGAGCATATCAATTTCCTTGCCTTGAATATATATATGCTCAATGTCACGTCCATCACTATATTTATTGGCATTAGTTAACGATACGAAGCCACCAAGACCACGCATTACTTTGTCAAGATTCTCTTTACTGTTAATCTTGTCATACTTTCCTTTGCCGAGAGGTATAATGAGGGCTGTTCCACGATCCATGAAACTCATATTCCTACGAGGTTGCACTAACTCCTCAAAGACTTGAAGTATTTCTGCAACCTCATATTTAGGAAATAATTCTTCTGATTGTCCTGGAAGTATAGGATAGTAACTGTATAAGATTTTGACAAAAAGAGGGTATTCCTCATCATTATCAACCTGTGAAGGCTCCCATGAACCATCATTCAAGCACAGATTTGAAATTTGTGCTCTCGAACTCCATGAAATTAATGAAGGGCCTTTTTTATGATCCTTTATTGCATTAAGCAACAAAGAGCTATTATCCTTCCATTCATCTAGGTCTGCCAACAGGGTATAAAGGAGCTTTGAACCTTGTCCATGTTCTCCCATTTTGTGACTATCACCATATTTGTCAGACTTATTTTTTGATAGGAAAGTATATAACTGTCCTTCTCTATGTTCTGGATTTGTTTCTAAATCGAGATCTGTATAGAAAGGGACACCATTGTTCAAGACAATCAGATAGTTTTCATTGAAAAAGAAATACAATGAGTCTGCTTTTGCATCAAATGCATTTTGAACAAACTCATAGAAGAGTTGTTCTTCTGCATTTGTCGCAAAAGTTGCTGCTTCCGTAATGGAAGCATCTAGCTTCTTATTAGGGCCATATACATATTTGAACCACTCTTCATTATCTTTTCCGATAAGTTCAGGTGTTTCATTTTTGCAAAGCTCCTTTATATATTGTCTTATATTACGTATTTTCATTTCTTGTTATATGTTATATATGGAACAATCTGAATAATAAAGGTCTTATTCAAACCTTCTGGATCCCTACTGTATTTGTCTGTTTTATGGGTATGACGCCCTTGACCTCCATAGCCAGATCCAGAAACGAAAATCTCGCCATGTAATGATTCTATATTTGTCAAGATTCCGTTTGATAACCATAAATTTTTCAAGTTTCTTGCTCTATTGTAACTCAAAGTTTCGGCATAATTTCTATGTGCCAAATCAGGATTTGTACCAACTTTTTGAGCAGCTCGTCCTTCGATAATAACCTTGAATGCTACATCAGTAGTTGTTACAAATTTTCGGATAATACCCTCCAACTCTTTTCCTGCAGCAATAAGTTCTGCCTTATTACGTTCAGGTATGGTTGGATCTTCTGGTTTGAACAACACATCAACAGTACATTCAAATCTGTTATATTTTGAACTATAAGCAAAGTACTTACTCTGTAATTGCTTTTGAGCTTCCTGGAACTCCTTGATTTGCTTGTACAATTTAGCATTAACAACAATATCATTGATGTTAGCTTCTGTAACGCCTACACCATAATAGAGTTCAACGAAGCCCCTATAGCTATTATATGCTACAAGACTGGCAATGATGAACACGATAAGGAATCCAGACATTAAGTCTGTGTAGTTTTGCCAAAAATTATGTTCCTCGCCATTATCTTTAAACTTTATTCTTCTCATTTTCTAGCTATTCTATTGAGTACGGATTCAAGTTGCTGTAAAGCTTCAATTGTACTGTTCAATTCCTTGATATTAGCAACAATCTTATCAATATTGGCCTGTTTTGTTGCTACCGCAGCAATTACCTTCTCGATATTTTCGTTTGTTGCTTTCATGTTTTCAAGTGCATCAGTAACTTTAGCAATGATGTTTTCGCTGCTCTCGTTAGTTCTGTGAGCCACATTAACAGCATCCTTAAAGCCTTCTGCAGATTGTTCGTAATTCTTAACCATTTCTGCAAGATGGTCATTCATGAATGAATATGTACCATTTAAGGTTGTTACGTTATCTGCTATCGCCTTTGACAAATGGGTACATTGAGCAGCCATAGAAGTTTGGAGTTCCTTAACAAACGTTCCAAACGAGCCCTTTATTTCGTTAACAATATCTTCGTTGGCCTGAGTACTCTTATTTAAGAGTTCAGAACAAACGTTTTGATAAGAATCCTTTAATTCTGTCATCTTGGCAATACTCTCTGAATTCTTGGTTGCAACAGCAGCAAACTGCTCATTCATGAGTGAGTTAACTTGCTCTGCAAAAGTTTTGTTTTGTGTGACAAGTCTTTCGGCAAGTACATCATATTTACTGGCAAGACTTTGTAATTCTGCAGATTGATTGTCACCCAAGTTTTTCAAAGCTTCAGTTGTTGCTGAACTCAAAGTTTCAACAACACCTGACAGTTTTGATGAAATATGGCTAATATCTGTAGAGGTAGCTGTAACCATTTTCTCTATAGAACTCTTTTGCTCGTCAAGAAGAGCGGTTGACTGAGTTGTGAGTTTATTGATTATACCATTGAGTACCTCGCTACTCTTAACGAATTGTTCTTCGCCAAACTCATGAATTTGGTTCTTTATGGCTCCATTCATCTGAGTAAATATTTCATCCATACGATTAACGAAACCATCTATAAAGCCTTGAAGAATCTTGTTCTGTTCAGCAACATTGTTGTTCAGATTTTTGTTGTACTTCTCTATGGTTTGCATATTCTGTTCTTCAACGCTTTTCAACTCAACCATTCTTTTATTCATAAGATTGGAAGCCTCCAAAATTCCTTTTATATGGTCTTCTGGCGTATCTCTTTCTTCAGATTCCTTTGCCTCGTCTATAAAGTAAATGTATTTGTTGACGATAGTGATTATAAGACCTGCAACAAGACCTATAATAGATGTCGTAAAGGCAGGAATTATATCACCAATAATCTTTGTGATATTGATAGAGGTAGAACCAACATGCTTCAACACTTTACCTTCCATAGTATCTACAGATGGAGCATTTTGCAATTCTTGCATTGAAGCACAGATTGCAACGAAGGTAAACAGCAAGCCTAATGAAGTCCAAATACCTGGCAAACTATTTAATAGTTGTTGAGATCTATATACCTTAAAATATCTGTTGTAAAAACATATTGTTACACAGAGACCCACAATAATGGTAATCCAGTCGTATGGACTTTGAAATAATGGTATGCTAAACATTTTTGTATTTTGTATTTTCGAGTTTATAATTCATTTTTTATAGAAATAATGGGATGCTAAGAATTTGGCAACATCTAAGCAGACAACCTATTCAACCATCATTCGTAGTATCCAATTTATAATACTTTTGTTTTTCCGTGTCAGCAACAATCGTAAGCTGCATGTTTCTTGCAACATATTTGCTAAAAGCCAGGTACATTTGTACTCGGCAAAAGTCAACACTAAGTACGGCATTGGCGTACGCAGTATTGATGATAGTCTTTATGTTGTTGACAAAACCTTGCAAGGCGATGTCTTTATTGTTATGGTCATTCATTTTTTGTTCCTTTATTATGTATTACAATAAGCTTTATACACGCTCTCAGTACCACTTTTAGTACCGCATAACTGGTACTGGAGTTTATCTTAGGTAGTACTGGAGTATCAAGTAACTGATACCGTAGTAACACTTATGTGGTACTGAGAAGGTACTTTGAAGGCATGAATTAGACACTCCAATTGATATGTTCCTCGTATTTATCGAAGTCCATTTTGGAGTCAGCTCCTACCTTTTCAAGCATCAGTCTTATCACCTCTTGCTCCTCAGGAGGAAGAAGAATGTCACCACGCCTGCGCTTGAAATATTGGTTGCGTCCGAAGTGGAGGATGAGGGTAGTCATGAACTTGTCATACTGCTGTGGGTACATCTGCTTTTGGAAGTTGGTGAATCCTCTGGCGAATATCACCGGCTTTTTATCCCGATAGTATGTACATGCCTCGTCCTTGCAGCATCTGGTGGGATTGATCAGACGCAGATACTCTGCATTCTGCTCCATCATCATGGAGTAGGCTGTCTGATGTAAACAAGTAGGGTGTCCAGTTCTCTGTTCTTGAAAACAAGCTGGAAACATCCCTGTTAATTG
>ERZ791709.22-NODE-22-length-84840-cov-43.8189_pt1 | contig 84840 bp, 67 predicted proteins | sample MGYA00509955_ERZ791709 | MGnify/ENA primary metagenome ERZ791709 (study PRJEB30046, sample SAMN00715153) | human gut metagenome | study: EMG produced TPA metagenomics assembly of the A metagenome-wide association study of gut microbiota in type 2... | reverse complement strand
AGCTTCTGCCCTTTCAGGGCGTATTGGCTGTGACTTATGACACACCCTCATTTTTTTTTCTGTTATTCTTGAGAATTAATTTGTTCCGCAATATTGTCCCATAAAAAGGATACCACCACTCTGACTATCCTGAATCATATAGACAAATGGACGGTCAGCGATGAACTCTACATTTCTTGTCTCCTCAGGTGCCATGGCTGTCAGCATCACGGCAGCAGTTACAGCAGCAGCCTTTGTTCCCTGCTCATTCACCTCTATCTTTGCCTTCTGAAGCATCTTGCTTACAAAGAAATTGCCGTCAGCAAAATGACTGAAGTTCGCTTTGCCTGCCACAAACATAGAAGGAGCACCCAAATCACTGATGATTGCATTCAGAGGCAGTTCCTGTTCGATAGTAAATTTAGGCAACTTGAGATTCACCATACAGTTTTCCATATTCTGCGAAATCTGATTCAGCTTCTCTTCATCCAGACCTTTCATCATTTCCTGGATATTCTTGCCCTCATTTGGCAGAAGTACCAGCATGCGATAGCTGCCATTACCATAAGGAAGATCTACAGCCTTGAAATCCTTGTTCTCAGCATAGAAGAGCTTCTTTATCTGATGCATCATTTCCACTTTCTGGATATCACGTGTATAGCCACGGAAGTTCTCCAGCTTAGTGTCCTTGGCATTGAACTTGTTCTGCCATGTTCCCTTGAAATAGATGGCATTCATCAAATACGATACTGCATCGGCTGAAACCTGATCAATAATACGTGGAATCATGCCGTTGGTCTTTTCCTTGCACCAGCCATTGATGCGGTCTGTTGACTTGGAAGAGGTGAAATCCAGACTTTCAATACCAGCCTGATAGCCATCACTTACCTGCTGGGAGAAATTCTTGTTCAGCTTGAAGTTCTTGTTTACTGCGATATAATTGGCAATATTAACAGTTGTCTGCTTGTCTTGATGATTGGCATGAAGAAGCATAGCCTTATAAAGCTCATTCAGATCGTTGACAGAAACTCCTTCGCAACCGATAGCTTTCAATATCTCCTGCTGCGTGATTCCATCCGCACCATTTGCCAGCATCCCCATCAGATAAGATACGCTCATAGGTGAAATCACCTTAGACTCCATATCTGTAACCTTATTGAAGAGGCGAAGCGCAAACGCATTGTTCTTCTTCACTATATCCTGCTGGGTGTCAGAAAGAACAAGATAGCTATTATCCAAATCCTCTTCATTCTTACCCATTTCGCTGTCCTTGCTTGCATTGGAATCACCGTTTATTTTCTTGCTGCTAGCACAAGAAGTCATAGCCATTGCAGCCATCATCATCAGAGCTGCCATAGTTATCTTACTGTCATTTCTCTTTTTCATAATCTTTTAATTTTGTTGATAATCTGTCTATGAAATGCAAGTTGCTGCGATTCCTTGCATCGGAAGGCAAAAATTTAAGACTCGTTAACTGCCTCCTTACCTGGCAACACACGCAAATGATATCTGTTACCATCAAAGTCAACACGCATCAGACTCTGAGGTTTGGTTATCTTGGCTAACTCAAGAGCCACATGCCCCATCGTTCTCCGAAGATTCAATTCGATACAAGATACAAGCTCTAACTGGCCATCCTTTGCAGCAATCATCATATCTACTCCAAATGGCCCATTATAGTTTTCCTTTAACGCGGGCTCAACTATATCTATAATTTTCTGTCTTGCAGAGAGAAGCGCATCTTCACTGATGTATTTCTTCATAATTTCAACCTTCTCTTCTTCAGAGCAGAGCAAGTTACCGGTATAGGCATTTTTGACGGTATCGAAGAGCGAGAGTCCCAGATAGTGAACCTTGCCGTCACGCATCTCGAATTCCATACCAAAATCTTTCACCTTATTATAATAGGGTTCTACGGTAACACCACCCTGCCTGAAGATGATGTTGCTTACCCAGCGTTGGAAAGCCGGATATTCACCATTTGTCCGGAACTCATCGGCAGAAACATATTTCACGCCTCTTCCACTGCTGCTCCAAGGAGCCTTGACTACAGCCTTGCCCCACTTCATCACGCATTCCTTAACCAGAGCAAAGTTATCTGCATACACTACATTCTGCTGCAGATGTTCAGCAGCCCATTGGCGGCTGCTTATCGCGCGTACCTTATCTAATACCTCATCAGTAGGCAGCATGATTTCCGGCAAACCGATACGTTCCAGCTCGCCTTTCAGACTCAAGTCCCATCCCCAAGGATGCACACTGTCTATAAACTCCGTCTTAAGCAGATGCTCAAGCTGCAGTTTGGTTATAAACTCAACTTTTTCCATCAGGTGCTCCCCCAAATGGCGCACCTTGTCGCGTGCATTGTCGATGTCATCAACAAGCACCAAGTCACCCTGATCTGCCCACAAGGCAGGTATAAATGCAAGGTCGCTTCGCAACTGTCTTCCAGCATGAGGAGCGGTAAACTGTCGCAAATGAGCGGCCAATGCCAAATCGTGTTCCGGATTGAAGATATGTAGTTTCATACTGCAAAGATACAAATTATTGAGATAAAAACGGCAAAAGAGGGTAAGTTTTACTTAGAAAAGTGCTAAATAATGAAAAAAAAGTTAGTTTTTGCTATCTAGAGTTTGCAAATTTAAAATATATTATTACCTTTGCATCGTAAAAAACAAATATGAATCAATATTAAACGCATGGAAGAAGCATTCTTCAGAACACATACATATCTAGTTGAGCATACAGATGCCCCAGTCAGACGAACCTTGATGGATGAGATTGACTGGAACGACCGTATGATTGGCATCAAAGGCACTAGGGGCGTGGGCAAATCTACCTTTCTCCTCCAGTATGCCAAGGAGCACTTTGGACCATACGACCGCAAGTGCTTGTATGTGAATATGAACAACTTCTATTTCCAGAGCAGAGGTATTGCCGATTTTGCAGGCGACTTCGTGAGCCATGGTGGACGCACACTTCTGATAGATCAGGTTTTCAAGCAGCAGGACTGGAGCAAGGAGCTCCGCAAATGTTACGACCTGTATCCTGAACTGAAGATCGTGTTTACAGGTTCCAGCGTTATGCGCCTGAAGGAAGAGAATCCAGAACTCAATGGAATCGTGAAGAGTTACAATCTCCGCGGCTTCTCATTCAGAGAATACATCAATCTGAAGACGGGCAACGATTTCCAGCCATACGAGCTCGAAGATATTCTCCGCAATCATGAACACATCATCAAGCAGATCCTTCCCAAGGTGAGCCCGATGAAATACTTCAATGATTACCTGCATCACGGTTTCTACCCATTCTTCTTGGAACAGCGTAACTTCACAGAGAATCTACTAAAGACAATGAATATGATGACCGAGGTTGACATCCTCCTCATCAAGCAGATAGAACTGAAGTATCTGCCAAAAATAAAACGCCTGTTCTACGAGTTGGCTGTGGAAGGCGCCAAGGCTCCCAACGTGAGCCAGCTGGCCGAAAGCATCAATACAAGTAGGGCAACCGTGATGAACTACATTAAGTATCTGGCCGATTCCAGACTCATCAATATGATCTATCCGGAGGGACAGGATTTTCCGAAGAAACCATCTAAGGTGATGATGCATAATCCTAACCTAATGTACGCTATCTATCCTATACAGATTGACAAGCAGGAAGTGATGGAAACATTCTTCGTGAATTCTCTTTGGAAAGACCACAAAGTTCACCAGGGCGGTAAAGACCACTATTATACAGTGGATGGCAACAGGAAATTCAGAATCTGTGATGCACAAACTCCCAACAAGATGCGTAGTAATCCAGATACCATCTATGCCCGTTACAATACTGAGGTAGGCAAGGACAACAAGATTCCGTTATGGCTCTTGGGATTCCTATATTAACGAGATTTCGAAAGAAGAATTAAATACAAAACATTTTTAATATTTTATCTAAAAGTAAAATGGCTAAAGAGAAAAAATTTATCACTTGTGATGGTAACACAGCTGCCGCACATGTAAGCTACATGTTTACTGAGGTTGCTGCTATCTACCCTATTACTCCATCATCACCAATGGCGGAGCATGTAGATGAATGGGCTGCCAAAGGTCGTAAGAACCTTTTCGGTCAGCGAGTTTCTATCCAGGAAATGGAATCAGAGGCTGGTGCTGCGGGTGCAGTTCACGGTTCTCTCCAGGCTGGTGCCTTGACTTCAACTTACACTGCTTCTCAGGGTTTGTTGCTGATGATTCCTAACATGTACAAGATTGCTGGTGAGTTGCTCCCTTGCGTGTTCAACGTATCAGCTCGTACATTGGCTTCTCACTCACTTTGTATCTTCGGTGACCACCAGGACGTAATGGCTTGCCGCCAGACAGGTTTCGCTATGTTCTGCTCAGGTTCTGTTCAGGAGGTGATGGACCTCTCTGCAGTTCCTCACTTGGCTACATTGGAGACAAAGGTTCCTTTCATTAACTTCTTCGACGGTTTCCGTACTTCTCACGAGTACCACAAGATCGAGGAGATGGATATGGAAGACATCCGTCCATTGGTTAAGGAAGAGTTCATCGAGGACTTCCGTAACCGTGCATTGACTCCTGAGCGTCCTGTTACTCGCGGTACCGCTGAGAACCCAGAGACATTCTTCACTCACCGTGAGGCTTGCAACCCTTACTACGATGCAATCCCTGAGGTAGTAGAGAAGTACTGCCAGGAGATGACTAAGATCACTGGCCGTGAGTACCACCTCTTCAACTACTATGGTGCTGAGGATGCTGAGAACATCATCATCCTGATGGGTTCTGCTACAGAGCCAGCTCGTGAGGCTATCGACTACTTGAACAAGCAGGGCAAGAAGGTTGGTATGGTTGCAGTTCACCTGTATCGTCCATTCTCTGTTGACTTCCTGAAGAAGGCAATCCCAGCTACAGTTAAGCGTATCGCTGTTCTCGACCGTACTAAGGAGCCAGGTGCAGAGGGTGAGCCATTGTACCTCGACGTTAAGTCAGCTCTCTACGACGACGAGCGCAAGCCATTGATCGTTGGCGGTCGCTACGGTCTCGGTTCTTCTGATACAACTCCAGCTAAGATTGTTGCTGTATTCAAGAACCTCGAGTTGCCACAGCCAAAGAACCACTTCACTGTAGGTATCGTTGATGACGTTACATTCACTTCTCTCCCAGAAGAGGAGGAAATCCCAATGGGTGGCGACGACTTGTTCGAGGCTAAGTTCTACGGTTTGGGTGCTGACGGTACTGTTGGTGCTAACAAGAACTCAGTTCAGATCATCGGTAACAATACTAACAAGTATTGCCAGGCATACTTCTCTTACGACTCTAAGAAGTCTGGTGGTTTCACCTGCTCTCACTTGCGTTTCGGCGACAGCCCTATCCACAGCGCATACCAGGTAAATACTCCTAACTTCGTAGCTTGCCACGTACAGGCTTACCTCCACATGTACGATGTAACACGTGGTTTGCGTAAGAACGGTTTCTTCCTGTTGAACACTATCTTCGATGGCGAGGAGTTGGTTAACTTCATCCCTAACAAGGTAAAGCGTTACTTCGCTCAGAACAACATTACAGTTTACTATATCAACGCAACTAAGATTGCTCAGGAGATTGGTCTCGGTAACCGTACCAACACCATCCTCCAGTCTGCATTCTTCCGTATCACAGAGGTTATTCCTTTGGATCTCGCTGTAGAGCAGATGAAGGCATTCATCGTTAAGTCTTACTCTAAGAAGGGTCAGGACGTTGTTGACAAGAACTTCGGCGCTGTAGACCGTGGTGGTGAGTACAAGCAGTTGACAGTAGATCCAGCTTGGGCTAACCTCGCTGACGATGAGGCTAAGGAGGATAACGCTCCAGCATTCGTTAAGGAGCTCGTTCGTCCTATCAACGGCCAGGCTGGTGACCTCTTGAAGGTTTCTGACTTCGTTAAGCACGACACAGTTGACGGTACATGGCAGAACGGTACTGCAGCATTCGAGAAGCGTGGTGTTGAGGCATTCGTACCAGTATGGAACGTAGAGAACTGTATCCAGTGTAACAAGTGTTCATTCGTTTGTCCTCACGCAGCTATCCGTCCATTCGTATTGACCGACGAGGAGCTTGCAGGCATCGAGGGTCTCGAGACTCAGGATGTTAAGGCACCTAAGGCTTTGGCTGGAATGCACTTCCGCATCGAGACTTCAGTACTCGACTGTTTGGGTTGTGGTAACTGTGCTGACGTCTGCCCAGGTAAGAAGGGTGAGAAGGCGTTGACAATGGTTCCATTCAACGTTGACGCAGAGGATATGGTCAAGGAAGCAGCTAACTGGGAGTACCTCGTACACAAGGTAGCTTCTAAGCAGGATCTCGTAGACATCAAGCAGAGCCCTAAGAACTCTCAGTTCGCTCAGCCATTGTTCGAGTTCTCTGGTGCTTGCTCTGGTTGTGGTGAGACTCCATACGTTAAGTTGATTTCTCAGCTCTTCGGTGATCGTCAGATGATTGCTAACGCTACTGGTTGTTCTTCTATCTACTCAGCTTCTATCCCATCTACTCCATATACAAAGAACGCTAAGGGTCAGGGTCCTGCATTCGACAACTCATTGTTCGAGGACTTCTGCGAATTCGGTCTCGGTATGGTAATGGGTAACAAGAAGATGAAGGAGCGCATCGCTCACTTGCTTGAAGAGGCTAAGGCTCAGGAGCATGTTCCTGCTGAGTTCGTAGCAGCTGCTGACAAGTGGGTTGCTAACATGAACGATTCAGAGGGTTCTAAGGAGGCTGCTGCAGAGTTGAAGCCTCTCATCGCTGCCGGCGCTGAGAAGGGTTGCCCAATCTGCAAGGAGCTCAAGACTTTGGATCACTACCTCGTTAAGCGTTCACAGTGGATCATCGGTGGTGACGGTGCTTCTTATGATATCGGTTACGGTGGTCTCGACCACGTATTGGCTTCTGGTGAGGATGTTAACATCCTGGTACTCGATACTGAGGTTTACTCTAACACTGGTGGTCAGTCTTCTAAGTCAACTCCACTCGGTGCTATCGCACAGTTCGCTGCTCAGGGTAAGCGTATCCGCAAGAAGGATCTCGGTTTGATGCAGACTACATACGGTTACATCTACGTAGCTCAGGTAGCTATGGGTGCTGACAATGCTCAGACATTGAAGGCAATCCGCGAGGCTGAGGCTTATCCAGGTCCATCACTCATCATCGCTTACGCACCATGTATCAACCACGGTTTGAAGCGTAAGGGCGGTATGGGTCGTTCACAGCACGAGGAAGAGTTGGCTGTTGAGTGCGGTTACTGGCACTTGTGGCGTTACAACCCACTGTTGGCTGATGAGGGTAAGAACCCATTCACACTCGACTCAAAGGCTCCAAACTGGGAGAACTTCCGCGACTTCTTGCTCGGTGAGGTTCGTTACCTCTCTGTACAGAAGGCATTCCCTAAGGAGGCTGATGAGCTCTTCTCTCAGGCAGAGAAGATGGCTAAGCTCCGTTACCAGACTTACGTTCGTAAGAGCCAGGAGGACTGGAGCGAGCAGATCTAATCAAAGAATATTTCAGATTCTAACATAATGGGCCTTGGTTGCTATTTTGGCAACCAAGGCTTTTTTGTTTCCTTTTTTTTTGGTTTATTCACCCCACTCCTTCTTTACATCGAAGCAAGGACAATCCTTGCTGGCGAACTCATTGTGCCCATGAACCGTCGCCTCGGGATATTCCTCCTTCAGCTGCTCAATGAGCGCTTTCAGCGCCGCCTTCTGCTGTGGAGTTCGGACATCTGCAAATGTACTCATTTTCAGCGAGTTATACGCTCTCAGGTTGAGTCCGTCGTAACGAAATAATAGCTTCTTAAAACTGAATAACTGAATACTGAACACCTTTCCGCCTAGCATTCCGTCAGCTCCGTCGGCATTTGCTCCCTTCGGAAGATTTTTCTCGATGTAATGGCGGTTCACCAGTTTCTCTGCATCATCGATTAGCCTTGACTATGCCTGCGCCAAAGAAAGATAAATTTTTCTTACTATATTAATTTATAATGTTACTCAAGTTTCGCATGTAAGCTCCACACGCCCTGAAAGGGCAGAAGCCCCTAGCCCAGGGCATCGCCCTGGGTTATTATGGACGCAACCCTGTCGCCCTTACAGGGCGCCTTGCTGATTGCTTTTATACCCAGGGCGTTGCCCTGGGCTAGGACCTTTTGGGCCTTCAGCCCGTACTTAAACCACATGCGAAACTTCAGTAATGTTAAAGGGTTGGACTGCGAGATATTCACCAAATTTCTATTTTTAGGAACGGCACCGGATTCCTATAAACAAAAAACGTCCGCAACCAGACTTTACTTGCCTGATTACGGGTGCAAAGGTACGAAAATATTTTTATATTTACCTAGTACGTACTATGTACGCGTACTAGTACTATCTTCCCCTGATGCTGCCATGATACCTAGTGCGCGAGGTATCTAAGAGGGTGTTCAGTATTCAGTATTCAGTTTTTTTCGGGATAGTTACCCTTTCTATGGTTATAAATTATAAGTAATTATTTTATATTATATATATATATATATGTATATTTATATATATATAATATACTATCTATACAGAGAATGGTAACAAGGGCGAAAAAAACTGAATACTGAATACTGAATACGTTTCCATACAATCGGGTATTACTTCGTAATATGCTGGTTTATAACGCAAAACATAGTTTTCGATACCGCAAAAACATAGAGATGCGCCCCATAAGAAATAGAGTCCGTTTTTTAACGAAGTTTCAAATCGTAAGTGTTTTGCTGAAAATCGCTCCTTATCACATGCAAAAATTTGGTAGATGCCGAAAATCTTCGTATCTTTGCACCAGCAATCGAAGGAACAGCCTATTGTGCCGAAAACCGGTCATCTATGAAGACCGGGGCGGGGCTTAAATAATGACAGGCGCCGGTCATCAATGAAGACCCGAAATCGAGGCACAGAACGAGGGGCTTTCCGGGTAGTTGTGATTCAGAGAACTCTTAAACACAGAACAGAGTATGAAGTCTACGAAGAAGGAAACCTTGAAAATGGTGATTTTATTTCCGGTCATTTCCGGTCATGGTCATTTCCGGTCATGGTCATTTTCAACTTCGGTTATTTTCATTGTATATTACTTTTTTCGCAGCTTTCCTCTATAAATCAATGAAGTTTTTTATCATACTGGCTTATAATTCGGATTTTTTATCTAAATTTGCAAAAGATATGCTGCACTCGGCATCATATTGGCAAGGAATTTTGAAATAAAAAGGAACATACAATGATAGATACAAGACTGAAAGTTTTCAGAAGTGTGGCTACACTCCTGAGTTTCACTAAGGCTGCCAACGAACTATTCATCAGTCAGCCTGCCATCAGCAAGCACATACAGGAGCTTGAAAAGGAATATGGGGTGCAACTATTCGACAGAATCGGCAACCGCATCCAACTCACCCGTGCCGGACAACTTATGCTTGACCATGCCTGCAAGATTATCGATGCCTATCAGAATCTCGATTTCGACATGAAGAAGCTCACGGAGAAATCTGGTGGTGAACTGCGCATCGGAGCCAGTACCACCATCTCGCAATATGTTCTCCCCGAACTGATAGCTGAATTCAGGAAACATTATCCCGACATTCGTCTTACCCTGCTCAGCGGAAATTCTCATGAGATAGAGGATGCGCTTGCTGCAGGAAGGATAGACCTGGGTATGGTGGAAGGCATCAAGCGGCAGCCCACCTTTAAATACACTCCTTTCATGAAAGATGAACTGGTGGCGTTCGTACATTGTTCCAATCCCCTAGCCCAGCAAGATGAGATTTCTCTGGACATTCTCAGGCAGACACCGATTGTACTGCGTGAATTAGGTTCCGGAACTTTGGATGTCATCCAAAAAAAACTGCAGGAAAACGGCATTGCTCTTTCTGATCTGAACATTGAGATGAATCTGGGAACCACAGAGGGCATCAAGCATTTCGTGGAACATTCCTTAAGCATGGGTATCATCAGCGTAAGAGCCATCTACAGAAGTATCTATGGACAAGTATTCAAGGTTCTGGAAATTGAGAATCTGAAGATGGAACGAGATTTTATGTTTGTTGAGAAGAGAGGCGAGACCGCCAAGCTCCTGCAGACATTCAAGAGATTCATAACCAAAGATTATAACGTATAGTTATTATATATATACAACATCTCATATTTTTTCGTACCTTTGCACCCGCTTTTAAAAAAGTGAATAACCAACAAAAAAAATGAAGAATATGAGATTATCAGAACAAAGGAGCAGTATGCTGCATGGCGTATTGCTCATCGCACTCTTCGCATGCGCTGCCTTCTACATCGGTGGTATGGACTGGGTGAAAGCTCTTTCGTTTAGCCCCATGGTGGTGGGCATCATCATTGGTATGCTCTATGCCAATAGTTTACGTAACAACCTGCCCGACACCTGGGTACCGGGCATCAAGTTTTGCAGCAAGCGAATCCTCCGCACAGGCATCATCCTTTATGGTTTCAAGCTCACCTTCCAGGATGTGATGGCTGTGGGCTTCTCTGCCATCGTGATGGATGCCATCATTGTATGCGGCACCATCGGCTTGGGAATTCTGTTGGGAAGACTCCTGAAAATAGACCGCAGCATCGCACTGCTCACCGCTTGCGGAAGTGCCATCTGTGGAGCTGCAGCAGTATTGGGTGTGGATGGGGCCATTCGTCCGAAACCTTACAAGACGGCAGTAGCCGTAGCCACCGTAGTCATCTTTGGAACATTATCCATGTTCCTCTACCCTATTCTCTACAGAGCTGGCATCTTTGACCTATCACCAGATATGATGGGACTCTTTACGGGTTCCACCCTTCATGAAGTAGCCCATGTGGTAGGTGCAGCCAATGCCATGGGAGCCGAGGTGAGCAACAATGCCATCATTGTAAAGATGATAAGGGTGATGATGCTGGTACCGGTATTACTGGTGATTGCATGGACCGTTGCTAGGGATGTTGCCAAAAGAGACTGTTTGGAAAATACTGACACCAACAAGCCTAAAATCAGCATTCCATGGTTTGCCATTCTCTTTCTGGTAGTGATCGGATTCAATTCTCTTGGGTTGCTTCCGGAAAGCATAGTGGATTGGATTAACCAACTGGATACTTTCCTTCTGACCATGGCCATGGCTGCATTGGGAGCCGAAACAAGCTTTGACAAATTCAAGAAAGCCGGCATTAAGCCTTTCCTCTTGGCTGCCATCCTTTATGGTTGGCTCATTGGAGGTGGATATTGTCTGGTGAAGTTTGCCATTCCATATTTACAATAAGGGCGATGCCCTGGGCTAAGAGCTTTTGGGCTTTCAGCCCGTTTCTGCCGTACAGTTAGATTTTTTGTAGTTTGTGGTCTTGATTTCTCGAAAACAAGGCTAATTTCGAACAATTCGAGGGAAATCATAGAAGTTTTTTATTATACTGGCTTATAATTCGGAAATTTTTATCTAAATTTGCAACAAATTCCGTAAAAATGAGTTATTATATAATAATAGGATCATAAATGAATAGGAAAATCATGAAGATAAATAAAATGAGGAAACAATTCATCCTCTTCCTTCTGTTGGTGACGGCAGCAGGTTCAGCCTTCGCACAGACTTCCACCATGACCGATGATCAGGTGATGAGTCTGGTAGTGAGAGAGCATGAAAAAGGGTCTTCAAATGCTCAGATAGTTACCAAACTGATGCAGCAGGGGGTAGATATCTCGCAGATTCGACGGGTAAGAGACAAGTATCAGCGCCAGTTGAAACAGGGCGGGGTTACTGGTACTTCCGCCCAACTGCAAGGGAAGGAAACCTCTCGTCTTCGTACCAACAATGGTAAACCCCGTGAAGATTATGGTAAGGGAATCAGCGAAGAATCGAAGAACTACACCAACTATCGCATCACTGCACAGAAGGATGATCAATACAAGCATACTTTCGATGAGGATGACGAGGAGTATATGGATTTCCAGAACGAGATGGATGGGATTATTCCAGATACGGCGATGATGATCAAACGTCTTCTTGCTGAACGGGAAGCGAAAACCAAGAAGGTTTTCGGAAGAGACATCTTCAATAACAAGGAGTTGAGTTTCGAGCCAAATATGAATATTGCCACTCCACAGAACTATCGCTTAGGACCTGGAGATGCGGTTATCATTGACATCTATGGTGCATCCCAGAAAACCATAGAAAGCACCGTTTCTCCTGATGGCGAAGTTACCATCGAAGGCTTTGGACCTGTATCGGTAGCCGGTTTAACCGTTGCTCAGGCAAATGCCCGACTTCGCAATACGCTGGGTAGCAGATACCGTTCGAGCAAGATTAAGCTCACTGTAGGACAAACCAAGACCATTATGGTCAATGTGATGGGCGAAGTAAAAACTCCAGGCACCTATACCCTATCTGCCTTTGCCACCGTTTTCCACGCACTCTATATGGCAGGTGGCACCAACGACTTGGGTACATTGCGAAACATCAAGGTTTATCGCCATAACAAACTGGTTACTGTGGTAGATATCTATGATTACATTCTCAATGGCAAACTGACCGGCAATGTACGCCTGGCAGATAATGATGTCATCGTAGTGGGAGCCTACGATTGTCTGGTTACGATTACCGGAAAGGTAAAGCGCCCGATGATTTATGAAATGAAGAAAAATGAGAGCGTGAACTCTCTTCTTAAATATGCTGGCGGATTTACAGGAGATGCTTACAAGAAATCAGTTCGCATCCATCGCAAGACTGGCAGAGACTATTCTGTATATAACGTAGAGGAATTCGATTTCTCCAGTTTCCATATCGACGATGGCGATTCTGTAAGCGTAGATTCCATTCTCCCCCGCTACAGCAACACCGTAGAAATCAAGGGAGCCGTCTTCCGACCAGGTATGTACAATCTGGGAGAGCAGATCAACAGTGTCCGCACATTGATAGAACACGCCGAAGGTTTGACGGAAGATGCCTTTACGGCACGTGCCGTGATGCATCGGATGAAATCGGACAGATCGCTGGAAGTAATTGCTGTAGATATTGCAGGCGTCATGAATGGTACTGTGGCTGACGTTCCACTCAAGGAAAATGATGTCCTCTTTATTCCGACAAGACAAGAAAAGATTTCAGAGAGAACGCTCACCATCCGCGGAGAAGTACAATATCCGGGAATCTATCAATATGCAGAAAATGAAACGATTGAGGATTTCGTGCTGCAGGCTGGTGGACTGACCGACAAGGCTTCAACGATTAATGTCCTGGTAAGCCGAAGAGTAAATGACGCCAAAGCCACAAGACCAGACAGCATTATAGCCAAGACCTACACGCTCGCCCTGAAAGATGGTTTCGTGGTGGATGGCACTCCAGGATTCAAGCTGATGCCTTTCGATGAAGTGAGCATCCGCAAGAGCCCAGCCTATACGGAACAGCAGAACGTGATGATTGAAGGTGAAGTGATGTTTGGAGGCACCTATACCCTTGATCGCCGCAATGCCAGATTAAGCGATCTCTTCAAGAAGGCTGGAGGAAGCACAGAGCAGGCATATATTAAGGGTGCCCGCCTGATGCGTAAGGCTAACGAAGCTGAAAAGACACGCATGGAGGCTGTTCTGAAAATGCAGAGAGAACAACAGCAGAAAAATCTTCTGCAGTTGGCTGCAAGCAGTAATAATGCCAGTGCCATTACCCAGACTGCAAAAGATGCGCAGAATGCTGATCTGTTGAAGTTCAGTGTTCCTGAAGAATATCCTGTAGGCATCGATCTTGCTGAAGCGCTGAAGCATCCCGGCAGTGATGCAGATATGATTCTGCGAGAGGGTGACAGGTTGATTGTTCCACAATACAATGGAACCGTGAAAATCAACGGCTCTGTAATGTACGCCAATACGGTGGCCTATGAAAAGGGCAAGAGTATTGCCAGCTACATAGATGAAGCGGGCGGATTTGCCGCTGATGCCAACAAGAGCAAGGCTTATATTATCTATATGAATGGCAAGGTAGCTAAAGTGGGACATGGCGCCAAGGCGCAACCTGGCTGCGAGATTGTTGTTCCATCCAAGATGAAACGTAAGATGACGGTGGCTGAAACCATGAGCATGGGCAGTAGCCTTTCCAGCATCGCTGCCATGATTGCAACAATTGCCAATCTCAGTAAGTAAAATCGCCAATCTCAGTAAATAAGAATCCAAAGAACAAAAAAAGCAGGTAACAATCTTCTGTTGCCTGCTTTTTTTGTTCTTTGTTCTTTATTCTTTAATTTTTATTCTTTGTTCATTATATCGACATTTATTGTTGCTTCAGATACTCTGCACACATCTCTGCACAGCGTTCGCCATCCACACCTGCTGAAACAATACCGCCAGCATATCCGGCACCTTCACCACAAGGAAAGAGACCCTGGATACGGACATGCATCAGCGTTTCCCTATCACGTACGATGCGGACAGGTGAAGAGGTGCGGGTTTCCATAGCTATCAATGTCGCCTCATTGGTGAGAAAACCATGCGCATTCTTTCCGAAAGTCTTAAAGCCTTCCTGCAGGCGCTTGGAGATAAAGGATGGCATCCAGAAATGAAGCGGACTACTGATCAGTCCAGGTGCATAACTGCTCTTTGGCAAATCATAACTCAAACGATTGTTCACAAAATCAGCCATTCGCTGAGCCGGAGCTGTCTGCTTCATATTAGCCTGCTGCCAGCATTGCTTCTCTACCATTTCCTGGAAATACATCATTGATAACGGGTCCTTCAATTCCTCGTCTGACTGTACAACATCTTCAGGATGTGTCTCAACCACCATACCGGAATTACTCCAGGCGGTGCCACGGTTGCTAGGACTCATACCATTTACCACCAACTGCTCCGGACCCGTAGCTGCAGGAATCACAAAACCGCCAGGGCACATACAGAAACTGTACACACCCCGTCCATCTACCTGAGTTACAAAACTATACTCGGCTGCAGGAAGATACTTTCCTCTGCCATTCCTGTTGTGATACTGTATCTGGTCGATAAGCTGAGAAGGATGCTCCAATCGAACACCGACGGCAATACCCTTAGCTTCGATTTCAATCTTCGAAGAAGCCAGATAGCGATAGACATCCCGGGCACTATGACCTGTTGCAAGAATCACCGGTCCACGATAATTCTCCTCAGCACCTGTTGCCAGGTTAACAGCTTCAACCCCAATCACACGGTCACCTTCCAGAATAAAACGAGTCATCTTGGTCTGAAAATGCACCTCACCGCCACAATTGATAATAGTATTGCGCATATTCTCTATCACGCGAGGCAACTTATCTGTACCAATATGAGGATGGGCATCTGCAAGGATGTTCGTATTGGCACCATGCTGGCAGAAAACATTCAGAATCTTATCCACGCTGCCCCGCTTCTTGCTTCGGGTATAAAGCTTACCGTCACTATACGCTCCGGCTCCACCTTCACCAAAACAATAGTTGCTCTCACTATCCACCTTCTGGGTCTTGGTGATGTTGGAAAGGTCCTTTTTACGCTCTCGCACGTCCTTGCCACGCTCCAGAACAACAGGGCGATATCCAAGCTCTATCAAACGCAAGGAAGCAAAGAGACCGCCAGGTCCCTCTCCTACCACAATGACTCTCGGACGCGAACTGACATCCGGATATTCTGTATGGACATACTGATCATCTTGAGGCATCTCATTGATATAGGCACGTACCTTCAGATTCACAAAAATGGTACGCTGGCGGGCATCAATACTGCGTTTCAATACCCGCACCTTATTCAAGGTTCTTACATCCAACCCTTTTTCCTTAGCCAGATAATGCTTGATGCCTTCCTCATTGGCTGCCTGTTCTGGCAGAATTCTAATCTGATATTCCTGAATCATTTACTTTGAAATTTATGATTAGCTTTATGAAAGTGAAGAGTGACAAGTTTATACTTCCATTGTTGCCAGCACTTCAAATGTATCTAACTGATACATTGTAAATTTACCATTCTCCAGTGTAGCAAACGTTGGCACATTACCACCCTTAGGGAAGGTGATGCTACCCGTGTTGACAATTGCTTTTCCTTCCTCATTGTGAGACAATTCCCAAAGATGTGAATGTCCATAAATCATTGCATCGTAAGGACCCTTAGGCATATTCTCCTTATTATATATATGTCCATGTGTCAGAAGATAGCGCTTACCGTCATCCACCAACAGGGCGCAGGTTTCCATCATAGGGAAATCCAGAAGCATCTGATCTACTTCTGCATCACAATTGCCTCTAACAGCTACAATCTTGTCAGCCAGCCCATTCAGGCATTCCACAATCCCTTTAGGATCAATACCTTCTGGGATTCTGTTGCGCGGACCATAGTTGATGATGTCACCCATGATACACATCATATCACACTTTTCCTTCTCGAAGAAACCGAGAACTTTTTCCAAGGCTGGCAAGCAGCCGTGAATATCTGAGAATAATAAATACTTCATTGTGTTTATTTATATCTATATCTATATCTGTTTCTATTTCTTTTTCTGTTTCAATTTAACATCCGCAAAAGTACGCAAATTATCCGAAACCTCCAAACTTTTCGAGAAGATTTAACGCTTTTATTATATATAATAATGTATAGAGAGCATTTTAAGCTATAAAAAACAACAAAATAGGGAAAAACACCTACAAAATGCCACTTTTTCAAAGATTTCTTTGGCAGTTTGATATAAATTTAGTACTTTTGCCCACAAGTTCTGCTTCGGCCCCGGTCGTTTCGGGGGGAGCATTACAATACCAACGCAAAATTCAATAACGTATGAAAGTATTAAAATTCGGCGGAACATCAGTTGGTTCCGTAAAAAGCATCCTCAGCTTAAAACGTATCGTTGAAAATGAGGCAAAGAAACAGAGTGTAGTGGTTGTCGTGAGCGCACTTGGCGGAATCACCGACAAACTCTTGCAAACCTCTCAGTTTGCCCTCAAGGGTGATGAGTCATGGAGAGTCGAATTCGATGCCATGGTTGATCGCCACCATAAGATGATAGATACCATCATCACCGACACAGCGGATAGAGAAAATCTTTTCAAATCAGTTGATGCCCTCTTCGAACAGTTGAAGAGCATCTACTTCGGTGTGTATCTGATTCACGATCTCAGCGAGAAGACTCAGGATGCTATCGTGAGCTATGGAGAAAGACTCAGCTCGAAGATTGTTGCCACACTCATTCGTGGCGCCAAGTGGTTTGACTCACGTAACTTCATCAAGACTGCCCGTCTCAATGGTAAGGGTAAGCATACCCTCGACAGCGAGCTGACTACCAAATTGGTAAAGGATACTTTCGCTGACCTTCCTCGCATTTCTCTCGTTCCGGGTTTCATCAGCCGTGACAAAGATACAGAACGTACCACAAACCTCGGCCGTGGTGGTAGTGACTATACTGCAGCTATCATTGCAGCAGCATTGAATGCGGAGGTCCTTGAAATCTGGACTGATGTAGATGGATTCATGACTGCCGATCCACGTGTCATCAAATCTGCTTATACGATCAACGAACTGAGTTATATTGAGGCAATGGAGCTTTGCAACTTCGGTGCAAAGGTTATCTACCCTCCTACTATCTACCCGGTTTGTGTCAACAATATCCCTATCAAGGTAAAGAATACCTTCAATCCAGATGCTCCTGGTACCATCATCAAGAATAAGATAGACAGTGACCAGAAACCTATCAAGGGTATCTCTTCTATCAACGGTACTGCGCTCATCACTGTAACCGGTCTTTCCATGGTGGGTGTCATCGGTGTAAACCGCCGTATCTTTACTGCCCTGGCTAACGAGGGTATCTCTGTATTTATGGTTTCACAGGCTTCCTCAGAGAATTCAACCTCTATCGGTGTACGAGAGCAGGATGTAGAAGAAGCAGTAAACGTATTGAACAACGAGTTCCACAACGAGATTGCCGATGGAGCCATGTATCCAATGCATGCAGAAACAGGACTGGCTACCATCGCCATCGTGGGTGAGAACATGAAGCATGCTGCCGGTATTGCCGGTAAGCTCTTTGGTACACTTGGCAGAAGCGGTATTTCTGTCATCGCCTGTGCTCAGGGTGCTTCTGAGACCAACATCTCATTCGTTGTAAAGAGCGATTACCTCCGCAAGTCTCTCAACGTATTGCACGACAGTTTCTTCCTTTCAGAATATAAGGTTCTCAACCTCTTTATCTGCGGTGTAGGTACCGTAGGCGGAAAATTGATTGAACAAATCAAAAAGCAGTCAGCAGACTTGATGGAACGCAGCAAGTTAAAGCTGAATGTTGTGGGTATTGCTTCTTCCAAGAACGCCATCTTCAATCGTGAGGGACTCAACCTGGAGAACTATCAGACAGAACTGAAGAATTCCTTGCCTAGTACCCCAGAACTCCTTCGCGATACTATCCTCGCAATGAATATCTTTAATAGCGTATTCGTAGATTGTACGGCAAGCAAGGATGTTGCAACCTTATACCAGAGTCTTCTGGAGCATAACGTAAGTGTGATTGCTGCCAACAAGATTGCAGCTTCAAGCGAATATGAGAACTACGAGAAGTTGAAGAAGACAGCCATTCAGCGTGGTGTATTCTTCCGTTTCGAGACCAACGTGGGCGCAGGTCTTCCTATCATCGGAACCATCAACGACCTCCGAAATTCCGGAGATAAAATCCTTAAGATTGAGGCAGTTCTCTCAGGAACGCTCAACTATATCTTTAATGCCATCTCAGGAGTCGTTCCATTCTCAGAGACTGTGAAACTGGCAAAGGAGAAGGGTTACAGTGAGCCTGATCCACGTATCGACCTCAGTGGCATGGATGTCATCAGAAAGCTTGTCATCCTCTCCCGTGAGGCTGGATATCGTGTAGAGCAGGAAGATGTAGAAAAGAATCTCTTTGTTCCTGACTCATTCTTCAAGGGCAGCATCGATGAGTTCTGGAAGAAACTGCCACAGCTCGATGCCGACTTTGAGGCTAAGCGCAAGACACTGGATCTGGAACACAAACGCTGGCGTTTTGTTGCCACCCTCGATAAGGGAAAGACCAGTGTAGGTCTGCAGGCTGTAGGTCCAGAGCACCCATTCTACAATCTGGAAGGTTCCAACAATATCGTATTGCTCACCACAGAGCGCTACAAGGAATACCCAATGATGATTCAGGGATATGGTGCCGGAGCCAGCGTAACTGCGGCCGGTGTCTTTGCCAACATCATGAGTATTGCCAACGTTTAATTTCGTCGTATCAATCAATAAAGGATAACTATTATGAAGCATATTATCATTTTAGGCGATGGCATGGCCGACCACCCAGTAGAAAGACTGGGTGGCAAGACCTTGCTTCAATACGCCCATACACCATATATGGATATGCTTGCCAAGAAAGGCAAGACTGGAAGACTCATTACCGTACCCGATGGCTTCCTGCCTGGTTCAGAGGTTGCCAACAGCTCTATCATGGGCTACGACCAGAATGAGGTTTACGAAGGACGTGGTCCACTGGAGGCTGCCAGCATCGGCTACGAGATGAGTCCGAACGATTTCGCCCTGCGCTGCAATATCATCAATGTAAACGACGGAATCATCGTAACCCACAACGGTGGCAACCTGGAGACGGAAGACGCTGATGTGCTCATCAAGTATCTGAACGAGAAGCTTGCCAGCCAATATCCGGGCATCGTGAAGTTTATCACGGGCATCCAGTATCGCCATCTGCTTATCATCAAGGGCGGTAACAAGTATGTGGATTGCGCGCCTCCTCACGATTATCCGAACGAGGAATGGAAACCGCTGCTCGTGAAGCCGATGGAAGGCGTAGATGCAGCTCTGCTTGCTGGCAACAGCGACAAGACTCCTGCCGAGGATGTGGCTGAGAATGGCGGCACGTTGAGCGATGACTATCGCATGAGTGCGCAGCAGACAGCCGTCCTTCTGAACGAACTGATTATCAAGAGTAAGGAGATTCTGGAGAATCATCCTTTCAATGTGTCACGCAAGGAACGTGGTGAGCGCATGGCTAACATCATCTGGCCTTGGGGCGGTGGTTATCGACCACACATGCTGACTCTTTCGCAGATGTATCCTCAAATCAAGAAGGGCTCTGTGATTTCTGCCGTTGATCTGATTCGCGGTATCGGTCATTATGCTGGTCTTCGCAACATCATCGTAGAGGGCGCTACAGGTCTTTCTGATACGAATTACGAAGGCAAAGCTGCTGCAGCTATCCAGGCACTGAAGGATGGAGACGACTTTGTCTATGTCCATGTAGAAGCAAGTGATGAGGCTGGTCATGACGGCAATCTGAAATTAAAGCTCAAGACGATTGAATACCTCGACCAGCGCCTGATCAAACCTATCGTTGATGAGGTGAGCACATGGGTAGAACCTGTCTGCATTTCGGTTTTGCCGGATCACCCTACTCCAGTGGAGGTTCGCACCCACGTTAAGGAACCCGTTCCTTTCATCATCTACTATCCAGGTATCGAACCTGACCAGGTAGAGGAATACGATGAGGTAAGTTGTGTAAGCGGAAGCTATGGATTGCTCCAGCTGCAGGACTTCATGAAAGCCTTCATGGCAATCAATTAAAAAATGTTCAAAGTTCAAAGTAAAATGAAATATTATTCAACAAATAAAAAAGCACCAATCGCCGATTTACATAAGGCGGTAGTTAAAGGTTTGGCAGAAGACCGTGGTCTCTATATGCCAGAAATCATCAAGAAGTTGCCACAGGACTTCTTCGACAATATCGAGAAGCTGAGCTTCCAGGAGATTGCTTACCAGGTAGCTGATGCCTTCTTCGGCGAGGATGTAGATGCAGACTCTTTGAAGAAGATAGTATATGATACCTTGGCATTCGACTGCCCTGTTGTAGAGGTGGAGCCAAATATCTACTCTTTGGAGTTGTTCCATGGTCCTACTCTCGCCTTCAAGGATGTAGGTGCCCGTTTCATGGCTCGCCTGCTCCAGTACTTCGTTCGTCAGGAAGGTAAAGAGGAAGTCAACGTTCTCGTAGCAACATCGGGTGATACGGGTTCTGCCGTTGCCAATGGTTTCCTCGGTGTAGAGGGAATCCACGTTTACGTGCTTTATCCAAAGGGCAAGGTGAGCAAGATTCAGGAGAGCCAGTTCACAACCCTCGGCAAGAACATCACAGCTCTTGAGGTAGATGGTGTTTTCGACGACTGCCAGGCGCTGGTTAAGTCTGCGTTCATGGACGAGGAGTTGAACAAGCACATGAAGCTGACTTCTGCCAATTCTATCAATGTAGCCCGCTTCTTGCCTCAGGCATTCTACTATTTCAATGCATACGCCCGCATGAAGGAGAAGGGCTTGGCAGACAAGTTGGTCATCTGCGTACCTAGCGGTAACTTCGGTAACATCACAGCAGGACTCTTCGGACATGAGATGGGCTTGCCAATCCATCGTTTCATCGCTGCCAACAATGCCAATGACATCTTCTACGAGTATCTCCAGACCGGCAAGTATAATCCACAGCCTAGCAAGCAGACCATCGCCAATGCTATGGACGTGGGTGATCCTTCAAACTTTGCACGTATCTATGACCTCTACAAGGGCAACCACGAAGCCATCGCTGCGTACATCAGCGGAGCTACATACAAGGATGAGCAGATTGCAGACACGATGAAGAAGTGTTATAACGAGACAAAATATGTACTTGATCCTCACGGAGCTTGTGGCTATCAGGCATTGAAGGAGCAGTTGAAGCCAGGTGAGGTCGGTGTGTTCCTGGAAACAGCTCATCCAGCCAAGTTCAAGGAGAAGGTGGATAGCATCCTCGGAACCGACATCGAGATTCCAGCCCGTCTTGCTGAATTCATGAAGGGTGAGAAGAAGAGCATCCAGATGACCAAGGACTTTGCATCATTCAAGAATTATTTGATGAACGAATAATAACGAATAAAAATGAAAATTGTTATCTTAGACGGCTATGCCGCTAATCCGGGCGATCTGGATTATCATCTGTTGGAAGAATTGGGAGAGGTAGTGGTTTATCCCCGCACTTCTGATGAAGAAAAAGTGGAACGTGCCAAGGATGCAGACATCATCTTGCTAAACAAGGTACAGATGGATGCAGAAACATTGGCGCAGCTTCCCAACTTGAAGTACATCGGAATCCAGGCTACAGGTTTCAATGTTGTGGATATAGCTGCTGCCAAGAAACAAGGCATCGTTGTTACCAACATCCCTGCCTACAGTACGGATAGTGTGGCACAGATGACCTTTGCCCTCATCCTCGCCGTTACCAACCGTGTAGAACATTACACTCAGGAAAATAGAAACGAGCGATGGGCAAGCAACAAGGATTTCTGTTATTGGGATACCCATTTAATGGAACTTGCAGGCAAAAAGCTTGGCATTATGGGATTGGGCAATATCGGTATGAAGGTTGCAAATATCGCCCGTCAGTTCGGAATGGACGTTTGCGCCTGCACCAGCAAGAACTCTTGCGACCTTCCTGAATGGATTCAAAAGGTCAGCAAGGAGGGGCTGCTTGCCACAAGTGATATTCTATCCCTGCATTGTCCTCTCTCGGATAGCACCTATCACCTTATCAATGAGGAGAGTATCGAAAAGATGAAGGATACAGCCATTCTGGTGAATACCGGTCGCGGACCATTGGTAGATGAAGAGGCTGTTGCAAAGGCTTTGCACAACCAGAAACTCGGTGCTTATTGTGCGGACGTGATGACTCAGGAACCACCTTCTAAAGAGAATCCTCTTTTTAAGGAGCCTAATGCCTATCTCACTCCTCACATTGCCTGGGCTACCTTTGAAGCTCGCAAGCGCTTGAATAAGCAGGTAGCTGCTAACGTAAAGGCTTTTCTTGAGGGAAAACCTATCAATGTGGTGAACCCATAAAGAGTACATAATTTTCAATAAGACAAGAAAACCGCTTATTCCCTAGTATTTTGGGGGGATAAGCGGTTTTATATTTACCCTTAAGGGAAAATTCATTTATCCTTAAGGAAAAATATTTTTTTCTTTAAGGGAAAAAGATAATTCCCTTAAGGACATCTTTTCAACAGAACAACACTGTATATTTATTTCTTAGATACATACACCAGCTATCTCACAGAAAACTATTGCCTTCTTACCAGAATATAGATAATAACAGGTGCACCAAAAAGTGGAGTCACGGCATTGAGCGGAATGATTCCCCCATCTGATGGTAGAGAACAGAGAAGATTACATAGAAGGGCAATAGCCGCCCCCATCAGCATTGTAACTGGCAGAAGCGGTCGATGATTTTCTGTACCAACCAGCAGACGTGCTATATGAGGAGTGGCAAGCCCAATGAAAGCTATAGGACCACAAAATGCAGTAACTACTGCAGCGAGCATTCCCGTTATAACGAGCAAAGCGATTCGTAGTTTCCTGATAGGAAAGCCAAGATTCTCTGCATATTGCTCACCCAACAGCAGGGCGTTAAGCGGCTTAATCAACAGAAGGGAAGCCAATAGACCGAGGATGGTAAATGGTACAAACCATCTCACCTCGCCCATGGAAACATTGCCGAAACTTCCCATTCCCCATATCAGATAGGATTTCACACCCTCTGCCGTACTGAAGAAATTCAATAACGAGATGGCGCTGCCGGCAAGATAACCTACCATCAAACCGATAATCAGAAGGACAGTATAACTTCTGACAATGGCAGAGAAAGCTGTGATGATTCCCATCACCAGCATGGCTCCTGCAAAGGCAGACACCAGAATAGCCATGAATCCACCAATAGCATAACCACATTCTCCATCCAGAAAACCCAGACTAAGATGATCCAGACTTATGTTGCCTCCAAAGGCTAACATAACGATGGCAACTGCCAATCCTGCTCCACTGCTGATTCCAAAAACATCCGGTCCTGCCAGAGGATTACGGAAAGCTGTCTGGAGCAGCAAACCGCTTGTGGCAAGAGCAGCACCGGAAAGTAAAGCTGTGATGGCTTGCGGAAGACGTGATTCGAGGATAATATAGCCATAAGTATCAGAGACTGTCTGATTCCCCGTCAATACACCTATCACCTCCCTGTATGGGATGTTGACGCTACCCCATACCAAATTACCGAAGAACAACAGAGCGATGGCAACCACCAAGACAATAGAGACAATGACCTTGTTCATGGTTTCTATTGTAATTGACGATGATAGAATCTCAAAGTTCCCAACGTTCTGATATCCTTTGCATACTTCGAGAACTTAGCGTGATTAGCAGGATGTGAAAGGAGGATAAACTCACGAAGCAGAATTTCAGGATGAAAACCGGTGAGTTCAAAATAAGGTTCAGTACTGGTGTCCACTTCGTAAATCTGCGGATTGGCAAAGCAATGAAGAGCCTTGTAGCCATCATACTCCTGAAGCAATTGGGCACGTGTTAATGGCGCACCACCGAAATACTTAAATGCCCAGACATCAATATCTTTTCCTTTTGAAAGAATCTGCTCCGGACTCATCGCAAGACTTCCACTGTGCAAATCGTCTTCAAAGACATAACGGGCGTTGGCATCCTTTAACAAAATACCCATAGTACTCTGTCCTCCAGGTACATACCATACGCTTCCCGTTTTTCTTTCGGTCAACACCGACAGACCTTGTGGCAACTTCTTGGCTATAGACTTCAGATGCAGATAATCCTGTTCTATCTGCTTAAAAATCGAGTCAGCATTCTTGTCAAAAAGCATCCCATAAAACTTCATCCATTCAGCTCTCCCCAAAGGCGAAGTCTCCATATAATCAGCAGCTTCAATCATAGGAATATGAAGCTTATCCAGCTTACCATATCCTCCACTGTTCTCGAAAGGAGAAACCAGGAGAGCCTCCGGCTTCAAGGAGATGATACGTTCAATATCCGGTTGCATACTGGAACCACAATCCACCACTCTCTTCTTGATATCTGGAATATTGATATAATTCATATCACATACGCCACTGATGGCATTCTTGCAACCCAGTTCATACATCAGCTGACAATGAGGTCCCATGAAGACCACGCTGCTCGTTACCGGCGTACGGACCGTATCAGTAGCGCATCTTGCAGCAGAAGCACGTCGCAGGGCAAGTCGTGTTACAGTTTCATTTCCCTCCTTCCCTTTAGGCACCAGAATGTAGCGATGCAGAAGAGTTCCCTCTTTCCAGGGATTGGCAAGAATCACCTCAGTATATTCTTCTCCGTGCTTCACCATAGTGAGATGCTGCGCATATTTTAACGGGATAGTATCCCCTGCATCCATATTATCTCCAGCCTGCGTCTTACCCATCTGGCAAGATACAAGAAGAGAAGCAATCCCCAGGAACAAAGCTGCCATAAAATTTCTATGATTGATAAATATCTGTTTCATCATTAAACGTAATTACATAATCTGTCTGCAAAAGTACAAAGAAAAAATAAGGCAGACAAGTTTTCTGCAAAAAAAATGCTCCGGGAAAGTCTTGGAACCTTTCCCGGAGCAATAATCATTATTTCTAAAAGAGTTCAGACAATATTACTTGCTCTCTGCCTCAGCCTTCTTGGTCTCAGCTGCTGTTGGACCATAGTAGCCATAGTAAGCCTGGTAGCGAGTGTAACCCCAATTAGCCTGAGCCTTCTCTGGGTCGAGCTCCTTAGCCTTGTCGAGAACCTTGATTGCCTCCTGGTAAACTACCTTGCGACCATTAGGATCCTGCAAGTTACCAGCCTTGCTGTTGTAGCAAGCACCGAGGTAAACCAAAACAACAACGTTGTCTGGTTTTGCATCAAGAGCCTGCTTGAGGCAGTTGATAGCATTGTCAGCATCATTCTTCTGGATATACATCATACCCTTGTTAGCAAGAGCAACGAAGTTCTTAGGATTCTTAGCGATAGCACCATCCAAAAGCTCCATCTGCTCCTTCTCCATCTTCAAAGAAGAATACATAGAGTTCAAACCGTCGAGGATAACCTCATTAGTCTGGTCCTTATCAAAGAGAGTCTTCAACTTGTTAACGTAAGCCAGAGAATCTTCCTTAGTCTTCAAACCATCCTTCATTACATAGAGCTTGAGGTTGAGGGCATCCTTAGCCTCCTTCTCGCTTGTCATAGCAATGTCGCAATACTTCTCACAACGAGCAGCATCCTTAGCCTGATAAGCATAACGAGCAGCGAAGAGAGCTACCTGACCGATATAATCCTTCTCAGCATCCTTCTGCTTAGCATCAATGCCAGCGAAGAGAGGATCAGAATCAGTATCGAGGAATGCACCCCAGTACTTCAATACCTCATCAGCCTTATTGTTCTGAGCAGCAGTCTGACCTGCGTTTACGAGCTGCTGGCGAGCAGCCCAAACACGTGATGCATTGCCATTGAACTTAGGGGCAACCTTACCCTTAGCATTAGGAAGCTGATCGTACTTATAGCACTCAATAGCATTCATCAATGCATTGTAAGCACCCTCATTCATAGCATTCTCATCCACAGGATCATTCTTCTTCATGATCTGGTTGGTCTGCTGGATACTCTGCTGGTCGTTGAATGCCTTCATACTGAGATCAACAAGCTTGTTGTAAGCCTTTGCCTTCTCTGCATCGCCAGCCAACTGACCCAAATTCTGCTTAACCAAAGCCTCAGCCTCAGCATAAGTCTTAGCCTTCAGCACTGCCTTGAGGGCATCGCTGTCTCCTGCGAATGCTGATGTGGTACCTAGTACCATCATTGCAGCAACGATTAACTTTTTCATTTTGTTTAAAGTTTAAAAAGTTGAAATTTATAATTCTTTACGCGTCTTCAATATGATGTGAACGAGCGTTCAGGATGTTACTCCTGAACGTTCTCGTCTTCTTGATTCTCTAATTCAGTTTCAGCCTCGGCTACTTCTTCTGCTGTCTTGGCACCCACTGTGTCATTCTCAATCTCCTCGCTCTTCTTGGCCCAGGCAGAACGGCTTTCCTCCTCTACCGAAGCTTCGAGCTCTGAACTCATCACCTTACATACGCTGGCGATGACATCATTCTTCTTAGCCAGATTGATGAGGCGAACACCCTGAGTGGCACGACCCATCACGCGACAGTCGGCTACTGCGAGACGAATCACAATACCACTCTGATTGATGATCATCAGGTCGTTATCATCGGTTACGTTCTTGATAGCTACCAGGCGACCGGTCTTCTCGGTGATATTGAGAGTCTTCACACCCTTACCACCACGGTTGGTTACACGGTAATCAACTACGTCTGAACGCTTACCATAACCCTGCTCGCTCACTACCATCACCGTCTCCTTCTCAGGATCATTGACAACAATCATACCAATCAAGGCATCATCTCCATCATCGAGACGCATACCACGAACACCGGTAGAAGTACGACCCATAGTGCGGATCTGATTCTCATCGAAGCGAACAGCACGACCGTTGCGGTTAGCGAGGATCAACTCATTATGACCATTGGTCAAGCGAACATCTACTACTTCGTCACCTTCAACGATATTGATGGCAATCACACCGTTGGCACGAGGACGAGAGTATGCTTCAAGACAAGTCTTCTTGACTGTACCATTCTTGGTAGCGAAGACTACATAATGACTGTTGATGAACTCTGCATCGTTCAAACCTTTCAAACGAAGGAATGCATTCACCTGATCATCGCTTTCAATGTTGAGAAGATTCTGGATTGCACGACCCTTTGAATTGCGGTCACCCTCTGGAATCTCGTAACACTTCAACCAGTAGCAGCGGCCCTTTTTGGTGAAGAACAGCATGGTCTGGTGCATAGTTGCAGGATAGATATACTCAGTAAAGTCCTTATCACGAGTGCGGGCACCCTTGGCACCAACACCACCGCGAGCCTGCTCACGGAACTCTGACAATGGAGTGCGCTTGATGTATCCGAGATGACTGACTGTGATAACCACAGGATCGTTTGGATAGAAGTCCTCTGGATTAAACTCGTGATCGTCTGGCTTGATCATAGTACGACGTGCATCGCCATACTTCTCCTTCACCTCATTGAGTTCATCCTTCATCACCTTCTTGCAAAGTTCTGGATCGTTCAAGATCTGGTTCAAGTAGTCGATGGTCGTCATCAGCTCATTGAACTCGTTATGCAACTGCTCCAGACGCAAGCCTGTCAACTGGCTGAGGCGCATATCAACGATAGCCTTACTCTGCAGTTCGTCGAGTTCGAAACGCTTCTCCAAGTTGCGCTGAGCATCAGAAGGAGTCTTGCTGGCACGGATGATATGAACCACCTCATCAATATTGTCGCAGGCGATAATCAATCCCTCGAGGATATGAGCACGCTCCTGTGCCTTCTTCAGTTCAAACTGAGTACGGCGGATTGTAACATCATGACGGTGATCAACGAAGTACTTCACGCATTCCTTCAAACTCAGGAGACGTGGACGACCATTAACAAGAGCGATGCAATTAACTGAGAATGAACTCTGAAGAGCTGTCAACTTGAAGAGTTTGTTCAAGAGAACGTTAGCATTCGCATCACGCTTTACATCAACCACGATACGCATACCCTGACGGCCAGACTCATCGTTAACATTAGCAATACCATCTACTCTGCCTTCCTTGGCAAGATCAGCAATAGCCATCACGAGCTGCTCCTTGTTGACACCATAAGGAATCTCGGTGATGACAATCTTATCGTGATTTTCGCCAGTCTCGATCTCTGCAGTAGCACGTACTACGATTCTACCCTTACCGGTCTCATAGGCATCCTTTACTCCCTGGATACCATAGATTGTAGCACCAGTAGGGAAATCAGGAGCAGGGATATACTGCATCAAGCCATCTGTATCAATATCATTATTGTCGATGTAAGCACAGCAGCCATCAATTACTTCACCCAGGTTGTGGGTAGGAATATTGGTAGCCATACCTACAGCAATACCGTTACCGCCATTTACCAGCAGATTAGGAATCTTGGTAGGCATTACGGAAGGTTCCTGGAGAGTGTCGTCGAAATTGTTCATCATATCAACGGTCTCCTTGTCGAGGTCGTCCATGATGTGCTCACCCATCTTGGAGAGTCGGCACTCTGTATAACGCATCGCAGCAGGAGAGTCGCCGTCCACAGAACCGAAGTTACCCTGTCCATCAATCAAAGTGTAACGCATGTTCCACTCCTGACCCATACGAACCAAGGCACCATACACAGAAGAGTCACCATGTGGGTGGTACTTACCAAGTACCTCACCAACTACGCGGGCACACTTCTTGTAAGGTTTATCACTGGTGTTTCCAATACCCAGCATACCATAGAGAATACGGCGGTGCACAGGCTTGAAACCATCGCGTACATCAGGGAGGGCACGAGCCACAATCACTGACATCGAATAGTCGATGTAGCTAGACTTCATCTCCTCCTCAATGTTGATTTTCATGATTCTATCATGATCCATTGTCTGATTTTCGTCCATATTTAAATACTAATTGTTTATACCTTATTATATATACCTATTTACCTTCTATTTTCAGGCGTTGACAGGTATTTGCCACCATCCAAGGGAGAAGCATCAGCGACAGCTTCCAACCAACCTTGCAAAAATGGCTCGAAATTGCGTTTAAGGGCATTTTTTTGCGTTTTAAGCCGTTTTAGCCTCTGCAAAATCACGACAAAGGTACAAAAATAAAATGAAATAAATGGCACTGAATCGAAAAAAAACGATAATTTAGCATTAATTGTGTTTTAAATAAGTAAAAAAGTTGCCTAAACTCTTGTTTGTTACCAAAATAATGTGTACTTTTGCATTTGAATTTAATGAGTAAGACATGCAAAATCCATTTCAACATATCAACGACGTACTCAACTACAGTGGCAAGGAAGCCTACCGTATGTTGGGAAATCAGGTGAACACTGAGCACCTGATGTTGGGAATCCTGCATTGTAACAACAAGCAGGTGAACGATATTTTCGAGCATTTTGGCATCAACACCGACGTACTCCGCTCCACGCTTTACGATTCGCAGGAACAGGCGATAGACAAAATCTCTGCTGAGGAAATTGCGGAAACAGAAGAAGGACGAGCCTTGAAGTACGACAAGGAGACCAGCGAAGTGATCAGCGAAGCCATTATCGAAGCTCGTCTCTGTGAGGGAAAGGCTGCTTTGGTACAACCGGAGCACCTGCTGCTCGCCATCCTGAAGAAGGATGAGTGCGACCCTGCCAAACTGCTCATCACACAAGGTCTGACCTATAAGAAACTGTTCGACTATATCAATGGTATCAACCTGGACATTGACAACAAACTCAATAAGTTGAACCAAGAAGTAGAAAATTATAAGCGTAATCAGACAGACGGAGATTCAGAGCAGGAAGCTGTAGATGAAAAACCGGAAACAGAGACTGCGCCAGAGCAAGAACAAGAATCTGCCGAAGGCGACATCAACATGATTGACCTGCGAGATAAGCAACAGCTTCCCGAAAATCAGGAAGAAGCCGATACTTCTACCCTTCCTGACGGTGCAGCTTCAGCCCAGGACAATCAGGGAGACCTACTGGACCCAGAGGAGGAACCACTCGACTTCAGTGAAAATCAAAATTCCGGCAACGGAAAGCAGGGTGGCAACAACGGCAAGAATGCACGCAATGTAGTGGGCGCCAAGCCAACCAAGTCGAATACTCCATTTCTGGACAAATTCAGCTACGATCTGACCAAGGCTGCCAAGGACGGAAGCCTGGATCCTGTAGTAGGAAGAAACAAGGAAATTACCCGCCTGATGGAGATTCTGGGAAGAAGAAAGAAAAACAACCCAGTATTAATAGGTGAACCTGGCGTGGGCAAAAGTGCCATCGTAGAAGGACTGGCACAGATGATTGCCAAGGGCGACCAGAGTTCCCTCTTCTTCAACAAGCGAGTATTGAGTCTCGATATGACAGGCATTGTTGCCGGCACCAAGTATAGAGGTCAGTTTGAGGAGCGCATCAAGGGCATCATCAAGGAACTGGAGAAAAACCCGAACATCATCGTTTTCATCGATGAAATCCACACCCTGATTGGTGCGGGTGGCGCAGAAGGAAGCATGGATGCTGCCAACATCATGAAACCAGCTCTGGCACGTGGCTTCATCCAGTGCATCGGAGCCACCACCCTCAACGAATATCGCAAGAGTATAGAAAAGGATGGTGCTTTGGAGCGTAGATTCCAAAAGATCATCGTAGAACCTACTACTGCCGAAGAGACGCTGGAGATTCTGCATAACATCAAGGAGAAATACGAAGAGCATCATAATGTGAGCTACACAGACGAAGCACTGAAAGCATGCGTAAAGCTTGCAGACAGATACATGCACGACCGTTCCTTCCCAGATAAGGCCATTGATGTGATGGACGAGGCTGGCGCTCACATTCACATTAACAGTGCGACCGTCCCTGACGAACTCATAGAGGCTGAAAAGAAACTCAATGCAACCATCGCCAAAAAACAGGCTGCCGTGGCAAGCCAGAATTTCGAGATGGCTGCAACATTGAGAGACTACCAGACAAAGCAGGAACGCGACATTGAGATGATGCGCAAGCAATGGGAGCATGGCGATCCGAACCACCGTGTCACCCTAGACGAAACGGAAATCGCCAAGGTAGTAAGCAACATGACAGGCATCCCTGTCCAGCAAATGGCAGAGAGTGAGAATGTCCGTCTGAGAAATATGGGCAAGGTACTCAAGGAAAAAGTGATTGCACAGGACGCAGCCATCGACAAGGTTGTAAAATCCATCCAGCGCAACCGCATGGGACTGAAAGACCCTAACCACCCTATCGGCGTATTTATGTTCCTTGGTCCTACCGGTGTCGGAAAGACCTACCTCGCCAAGAAACTGGCAGAAGAAATGTTCGGTTCGGCAGATGCACTCTTCCGCATCGACATGAGTGAGTATGCAGAAGGATTCAACACTTCACGACTCATCGGTTCGCCTCCAGGATATGTAGGCTACGATGAAGGTGGACAATTGACAGAGAAAGTACGCCGCAAACCTTACAGCATCGTTTTGCTGGATGAGATAGAGAAGGCAAACAGCCAGGTGTTCAATCTCCTGCTGCAGGTAATGGATGAAGGAAGACTGACTGATGGAAATGGTCGCCTGATTGACTTCCGTAACACCATCATCATTATGACCTCCAACGCAGGTACCCGCCAGCTCAAGGAGTTCGGCAGAGGCGTAGGTTTCAATGCTGGCGGAATCGGCAGCAACGGAATGCCTATCGACGAAAAGGATAAGGAGTATGCTCGTAGTGTCATTCAGAAGCATCTGTCCAAGCAGTTTGCTCCGGAGTTCCTCAACCGTCTCGATGAGATTATCACCTTCGACCAGCTCGATTTGTCTGCCATCACCAGCATCGTAGATCTGGAGCTGAAATCTCTTGTAAAGCGAGTTGAAAATCTGGGTTACCATTTCCAGATGACCGACAAGGCCAAGGAATTCGTAGCCAGCAAGGGATACGACGTGCAGTTTGGAGCCCGCCCACTGAAGCGAGCTATCCAAAACTACGTAGAAGACGGACTCTGCGAGCTGCTGATGGAAGGCAACCTGAAGTCAGGATCCGTCATCAGCATCGGAAAGAATCCGAAGAAAGACGAATTGACTTTCAAAAATTTGACAAAAGATCATTTTGGTATATAAAATCTCACATCAGGGAGCTTGCCTGTGAAGGTAGGCTCCCTTCCATTTTAGTTAATGATAGTTAACTAAAAGAAAACTCTTCACAAATTATTTTCTCATTTAGAAAATTTTGGTTACCTTTGCATTCACGTAAAGAGAAAAGCCATGATGGCTCAGTTGGTAGAGCAACGCATTCGTAATGCGTGGGTCGCGGGTTCGAGTCCCGCTCGTGGCTCTCTTTTCTTTCGCAAGCCGTGCTTGCATCTCCCTCCAAAAGTTTTTTTGTCTGCGAGATTAGCACATCGGTAGTGCACGGGCTTCCCAAGCCTGTGAGGCGGGTTCGACTCCCGTATCTCGCTCCATCTTCGATATAAGATACCGATATTTTTTATACCTTTGCATCAGATTTCAGAAAGATAAGAATTTCTTTTCTAACAGGTACAGGTTCCTTTTTAATTAGGTACGAATTCCTTTTCAGAAAGATTTAGGTATCGAGAAAGAAATAGATGATATTCTATTATGGAACTAACGAATAAAACAAATAACAAACAATATAAACAGATCATGAAAGAGCTTTGGGCTACTGGCGACACCCAGAAGGTAGCAGAGGGCGTACTCGGCTTCGACTACATCAGGCAATACCAATTGAAAAGACAATATAATAGGTATTATTGTAAAAAGATAACGTAAAGTCCGGTAAGGCAAGCGAAAGCTTGATTCTTACCGGACTTTACGTTATAAATGGACTGACACTTGAGAAAAATTAAAGCCAATAGCTTAAGATAAATAAAGCCAATAGATGGCTGCAAGAACAGCTACGAGAATAACTCCCACCACCGTCTTGACCAAACAGGTTGCAACCTTCTTCAGGATAAAGAGACCAACAACCAGCGCTACAAGGGCAAAAGCATAATAAAGGAAATCATTATCCATTCCGTTCCTCCTTTCTGAATGGCTTGCGGTTTGCCTCCTTAGGATTTCTGCCTCTTTCATCGAAAGGTCTGTTGTCTTCCTTCATTGCTCTGACGAATTCATTTGGAATCGGAGTTTCGAATTCCATTGGCTGATGGGTTACCGGATGATAGAAGCAGAGAACATAGGCGTGCAGGCAAAGGCGACCGCATGGATCATCACCATTACCATACTTGATGTCTCCACATACAGGATGACCCATATCGGCTGTATGAACACGAATCTGATTCTTGCGGCCTGTTTCCAACTTATACTCTACCAGAGAATGCGCTGTGGTTCGCTGCAGGGTATGAAAATGGGTAACAGCATACTTGCCACCATTGTCAGTATCGCTGGCAAAGGTAATGTACGCCTTGTTGTCCTTCAACCAGTTGGCAACCGTACCTTCATCCTCCTCCATCTCTCCTGAAACCAGCGCCACGTATCGGCGGTCGTATACATTATGATGCCAATCATCTTCCAGGGCAAGTTCAGTCTGCTTGTCCTTGGCGTAAATCATCAAGCCCGAAGTATCTCGGTCAAGGCGGTGCACCACATGAGCCTGACAGTTCTGACGGGTCTTGTGGAAGTAATCATCCAATACGCTCTTTACATTCAGGGTAGAATGACCGGCAGCCATACTGAGAATGCCCACGTTCTTCTCGATGACAATGAGATAACGATCCTCATAGACAATCTTAAGATAACGGCTCTTGAAGACATCCTGGTTCTTCTTGGTCTTGCTTACGCTCACCTTCATGCCAGGTTTCAGGGTATAGTCAAACTGGGTGATGGTTTTTCCATCTACCTTGATTCCCCTGCCCTGCAGAGTCTGCTTCACCTTGGTCTTGCTAGGACCTTTCACGTTTTCCATCAGCCATTCCAACAACTGAGCAGGCTTTTCCACCTTGTAGTGGTCGTATTCATTGGGATTTCCGTAGCCATAGGCATTGTTGGTGTGCTTACTAAAATTTCCTTTTCTATTTTGTTGTCTCATGTTCTAAAACCAATTTCGTGTTTTGGATTCATCTTTTGTTCTTAACACTCAAACCGAAGAATCAGCCCCTATTGGCGCCAATTCAGCCTACAAAAGTAAGACTTTTCTGCAAAATAACAAAGAGTAGCCCAGTTTTTAACTAAAAATTAGTAACTTTTGCCAATAAAACATTGATATACAAATAATTTTTCGTACCTTTGCACCCAAATAAAGATAAAATCAGATAAAAAGATATTTAGAAATAAGGAATGATTACAGTAACAAATCTTGCAATTCAATTCGGTAAGCGAGTGCTTTACAAAGATGTAAACCTCAAGTTCACACATGGTAATATTTACGGCGTAATCGGTGCCAACGGTGCCGGTAAGTCAACTCTCCTCCGCGCCATCAGCGGCGATTTGGAGCCAAACAAGGGAACTGTGGAGATGGGACCAGGCGAGCGCCTTTCCGTTTTGGAGCAGGACCACTTCAAGTATGACGAGTTCCGCGTGATGGACACTGTTCTGATGGGCCATCAGCCATTGTGGGAAAACATGAAGGAGCGCGAGCGCCTCTACTCTAAGCCAGAGATGACTGAAGAGGATGGTAACCTCGCAGCAGAATTGGAGCTTAAGTTTGCCGAGATGAACGGTTGGGAGGCTGAGAGCAATGCTGCCCAGTTGCTTCAGAACCTTGGCGTAAAGGAAGATCGCCACGACAAGCTCGTAGGTGAGCTTTCCAACACAGAGAAGGTGCGTGTGATGTTGGCGAAGGCTCTCTTCGGTAACCCAGACAACCTCCTCCTCGATGAGCCTACCAACGACCTCGACCTCGACACAGTAGAGTGGCTGGAGGAATACCTCAGCAATATCGAGCAGACTGTTCTCGTGGTTTCTCACGACCGTCACTTCCTCGATGCTGTCAGCACTCAGACCGTGGATATTGACTTTGGCAAGGTAACGATGTTTGCCGGTAACTACTCTTTCTGGTACGAGAGTTCTCAGTTGGCTCTCCGTCAGGCTCAGAACCAGAAGATGAAGGCCGAGGAGAAGAAGAAGCAGCTGGAGGAGTTCATCCGCCGATTCTCTGCCAATGTGGCTAAGAGTAAGCAGACCACATCCCGCAAGAAGATGTTGGAGAAGCTGAATGTTGAGGAAATCCGCCCTTCTAGCCGTAAGTACCCAGGCATCATCTTCCAGATGGACCGAGAACCAGGCAACCAGATTCTGGAGGTTGAGGGCTTAAAGGCTTGCGATGAGGACGGAACAGTACTCTTCGACAATGTAAACTTCAATATCGAGAAGGGCGAGAAGGTAGTATTCCTCTCTCACAACCCTAAGGCGATGACCGCACTCTTCGAGATCATCAACGGCAACCGCAAGGCTGACGCAGGTGAGTATAAGTGGGGTGTGACTATCACAACAGCCTATCTCCCACTCGACAATACAGAGTTCTTCCAGAGCGACATGAACCTCGTAGATTGGTTGAGCCAGTATGGTCCGGGCAACGAGGTGGCTATGAAGGGTTACTTAGGTAGAATGCTCTTCAGCGGTGAGGAAGTGCTGAAGAAGGTAAACGTACTCTCTGGAGGTGAGAAGATGAGATGTATGATTGCCCGCATGCAGTTGCAGAACGCTAACTGTCTGATTCTCGATACTCCAACCAACCACTTGGACTTGGAGAGTATCCAGGCATTCAACAACAACCTGGTAGCATTCAAGGGCAATGTACTCTTCGCCAGCCACGACCACGAGTTCATTAACACCGTAGCCAACCGCATCATCGAGCTCACTCCTTCTGGAACCATTGACAAGCTCATGTCTTACGATGAATACATCTACGATGAGGCAATCAAGGAGCAGAAGGCTAAGATGTATGGTGTACAATAACAGGAAATCATAATAATACAATCAAGTTAATATAAGTGCCAATTCGATGAGAATCGAGTTGGCACACTTTTTGTCAAAAGAACCAATAAAAGTATAATCATGTTTAAAAAATTTAAGGCTATGTCAAAAGAAAAGAAAATTAATATAGAGGACGGTAACGCAAAGGAACAGGTTCTCAATGAGAATGCTGAACAGAACGCTACCCAGAATAACGATAACGTAGAGAACAAGGGGGATGAGCAGAATGCTGAAAAGACTGACACAAAGTCGGCTGACACTGACAGTCAGACAGAGAATACCGACAAAGAGTCAGACAAGGCAGAAGTTGACCCTCTGAAGAAGGCTCAGCAGGAAATAGAAGAGCTCAAGAAGGCTTTGCTTTACAAGACTGCCGAGTTTGAGAACTACCGCAAGCGCACCATGAAGGAGAAGACTGAACTGATTCTCAATGGTGGCGAGAAGACCATCTCTGCCATCCTTCCTGTCCTCGACGACTTTGAGCGCGCACTCGCCGACAAGAGCGAAGATCCTAAGGCTATCAAGGAAGGTGTACAGATGATTTTCAACAAGTTCATCAAGACACTCGAAGGTCTCGGCGTGAAGAAGATTGAGACTACAGACAAGGATTTCGATGTAGATTTCCACGAGGCAATCGCTATGGTACCAGGAATGGGCGATGACAAGAAGGGTAAGGTAATCGACTGCGTACAGACTGGTTACACCCTCAACGACAAGGTGATTCGTCACGCTAAAGTAGCAGTAGGTCAATAAAAATATAGAGAAAAATGGCAAAGAGAGACTATTACGAGGTGCTGGGCGTAGATAAGCAGGCATCAGAAGACGAAATTAAGAAGGCTTACCGCAAGATAGCCATCAAATATCATCCAGACCGCAACCCTGGCAACAAGGAGGCTGAGGAAAAATTCAAGGAAGCTGCCGAAGCATACGAGGTTCTTCACGACCCTCAGAAGCGCCAGCAGTATGATCAGTTTGGATTCAACGGTCCTCAGGGAGGATTTGGCGGTTTCGGCGGTGGCGCAGGTATGGACATGAACGACATCTTCTCGATGTTTGGCGACATCTTCGGCGGTCACGGTGGATTCGGTGGCGGTTTCGGCGGATTTGGCGGAAGTGCCCAGCCACAGCAGTACCAGGGTAGAGACTTGCGCGTGCAGGCTAAGCTTACTTTGGAAGAGGCTTTCGCAGGATGCACCAAGAAGTTCAAGATTCGCAAGCACGTAACATGTTCTTCTTGCCACGGTACAGGATGCGAGAGTGGTTCTCAGCCTGAGACCTGCCCTACTTGTCACGGAACAGGTTACACCGTCCGCACCGTTCGCTCTATGTTCGGTACCATGCAAACCCAGGCTGCCTGCCCTACTTGCGGCGGCGAAGGTCACATTATCAAGAACAAGTGCAAGGCTTGCGGCGGTGACGGAATCGTAGCTGGTGAGGAGGTTGTAGAGATCAACATCCCAGCCGGTGTAGATGACGGAATGGTTGTAACAGTTCCTGGAAAGGGAGGCGCTGGCAAGCACAATGGCGTAAACGGCGATCTTCAGGTGATTGTACGTGTGGAAAAGAGTGAGAACTTTGAGCGTAAGGACAAGGATCTCTACTACAATCTCGTACTCGACTTCTCTACAGCCGTTCTCGGCGGTGAGGTAGAAATCCCAACATTGGAAGGAAAGACCACCATCAAGATTGAACCGGGCACCCAGCCGGGCAAGCAGGTTCGCCTTCGCGGTAAGGGAATGCCAGCCATTCAGGGATACGGTTACGGAAAAGGAGACATCATCGTGAACATCACTGTCTATATTCCTAAGACGCTGAACAAGGAGGAGAAGGAACTGGTAAAGAAGTTCAAGGAGTGCGAGAACTTCCAGGCCGACAAGGCTACCAAGAAGTCTCTCTTCGACAGCATCAAGAATCTCTTCAATAAATAACTTTCTCCCATCATGAGGAGAAAGTGATTTCTAGAGAACAATATCTTTCTAGACAAACAAAAGATTACTGGCAATCTCATCATTGGCTGACGCCGGTGTTGGGATTGCCTCTTTTTTGTTTATACACATTATTATATTATATAGGAAATGAATTATCAAGAAATAACAGAATATCTCTTCAATAGTACTCCTGTCTTTGAGAAAATCGGAGCGAAGGCTTACAAGCCAGGCTTGCAGACGACATTCGCCCTGGATGAACACTTTGGTCATCCTCATCAGAAGTACAAGACCATCCATATTGCTGGAACCAACGGCAAAGGATCCAGCTCCCATACCCTTGCTGCCATTCTCCAAAGCCAGGGTTACAAGGTAGGACTCTACACCTCTCCCCATCTGGTAGATTTCAGAGAACGTATCCGAGTGAACGGAGAATGCGTTCCGGAGCAGTATGTCATTGACTTCGTTGAAGAGAACCGTGCTTTCTTCGAACCACTTCATCCATCCTTCTTCGAACTCACCACTGCCATGGCACTGAAATACTTCGCAGAGCAGAAGGTGGATTATGCAGTCATCGAAGTGGGACTGGGCGGAAGACTCGACTGCACCAACATCATCACCCCAATCCTTTCCATCATCACCAACATCAGCTTCGACCACACCCAGTTCCTGGGCAACACCCTTGCCGAGATTGCCGGTGAAAAGGCAGGAATCATCAAGCCTGGCGTTCCGGTAGTCATTGGAGAATACCTCCCGGAGACCCGACCAGTATTCGAAAACAAGGCGAAGGCTGAGAATGCACCGATTCTTTTCGCCCAGGACTTTGACGTAACCCGTCTGGAAAACAGCGAACCCAGCGATGTGGATATGGAACTCAAGGGTTCCTATCAGGAGCGCAACAAGAAGACAATCCTGACAGCACTTCATATACTGCGCCAAAAACTCGCCATCAGTGATGAAGCCATCCGTGAAGGATTCGCCCACGTATGCGAACTGACTGGTCTGCACGGAAGATGGGAAAAGCTCAATGACGCTCCCCTCACCATCTGCGATACGGGCCATAATCTCGCCGGCTGGAACTACCTTGCACCGCAGATCAACTCCGTAAAAGCCGAGACAAAGCACATCGTTTTCGGCATGGTGGATGACAAGGATGTGGCGCACGTATTACAACTATTGAAGGAAATGCTGGAAAACCGGGTAAAATACTACTGGACGCAGCCTTCTACCAAAAGAGCCATCCCTGTAGAGAAACTGAGCGAACTTGCATTAAAGCTTGGCTTACACGGAAGTCTATATCATTCTGTAAAAGAAGCATATAATGCAGCTCTAGAAAATTCAGAAAAGGGCGATTTTGTCTTCGTTGGCGGTTCAAGTTATGTAGTGGCAGATTTGCTCTCCTGAAAATTTTTAGTTTTTTTAAATCAAATAATTGCTAAATAATTTGTCACATTCATTTTTTTTTAGTTACTTTGCAGTAGATTACTTTAGAACATAAAGTAGAGTAACTAAAAAAATGACATATTATGAATACAGAACCAGTTAACAAGTGTGGTTTGAAAAGAGAAGATTTTCAGACCACAGTACAGGGAAAGAAGACTGATCTCTTCGTGTTGAGAAACAATCAGGGCAACGAGGTTGCTGTGACGAACTACGGTGGTGCTGTTGTAGCTATCATGATGCCAGACAAGGACGGCAACTATGCCAACCTCGTTCAGGGTCACGACAACATCCAGGACGTCATCAACTCTCCTGAGCCTTTCTTGAGCACGCTCATCGGTCGATACGGCAACCGTATTAAGGAGGGTAAGTTTACTCTTCATGGCAAGGAGTATCAGTTAGCATGCAACAATGGCAAGAACCATTTGCATGGAGGTCCTACTGGATTCCACGCACATGTTTGGGATGCTACTCGCATGAGCGACAACGCAGTTGTCCTGAAGTACACCAGCCCATACGGCGAGGAAGGTTTCTCAGGTGAATTGACGGTTTGGGTGGCTTATACCTTGACCGACGACAATGAGTTCGTCATCAAGTATCAGGCAACCACCAACAAGATGACCATCTGCAACCTCACTCACCATGCGTTCTTCTCAATCCAGGGTATTGCTAATCCTACCCCAACAATTGACAACATCATCTGTCAGGTTAACGCAGACTACTATCTCCCTATAGATGAGACATCTATCCCTACAGGTGAGATCTTGAAGGTAGAGGGTACTCCATTCGATTTCCGCACTCCAAAGCCAATCGGACAGGACATCGATGCAGATGATGAGCAGATTAAGAATGGTTCTGGCTACGACCATAACTATGTATTGAACAAGAAGGAAGAGGGCGAGTTGAGCTTTGCTGCTCGCATCAAGGATCCTGTAAGCTGCCGCACTATGGAGGTTTACACCACAGAGCCAGGTATGCAGATGTACACAGGTAACTTCTTGGCAGACTTCAAGGGTCAGCATGGTGCAACCTTCCCACGCCGCAGCGCAGTATGCTTCGAGGCACAGAAGTTCCCAGACACACCTAACCACCCTTACTTCCCAAGCTGCAAATTGTGTCCAGGTGAGACCTACACCCAGAAGACCATCTACAAGTTTGGTGTAGAGAAATAGGATAAATCACTAATAATCAGATAGGAGTTGCCGCCTCTGAAAGAGAACTTCGAGGCAGCCACTCCTTTTTGCGGTAAAATTCTGACTAGAATAAACATTAAATAATAACAATATCAACTATCAAGTTTAAACAATGGAACAAAACAATGGAAACAACAACGGTCGTGTCATTGCAATCATCACGATGTGTTTTATCTTTGCAATGATCTCGTTCGTAACTAACATGGGAGCACCTTTTGGCAACATCTGGGGCTTCAAGTACTCTTGGGCAGCCATGATGGGTAACTTCATGAACTTCGCCGCTTACCTCTTCATGGGTATTCCTGCAGGTAAGATGATCGAAAACAAAGGTTACAAGAAAACAGCTCTCATCGCTCTTGCAGTCGGTACAATCGGCTTGATGATCCAGTACTTATCAAGCATCTTCGGTGACGACATCCCAGTATTCACACTCAGCTCTGGCGCAGTTTGCCTCAACCTCATCATTTATCTGTTGGGTGCATTCATCTGCGGTTTCTGCGTATGTATGCTTAACACAGTGGTAAACCCAATGTTGAACTTGCTCGGTGGCGGCGGTAACCGTGGTAACCAGCTCATTCAGATTGGTGGTACATTGAACTCATTGAGTGGTACTCTTACCCCATTGTTGGCAGGTGTGCTCGTAGGTACAGTTACAGCCAACACCAGTATGAGCGACGTTGCTCCTCTCCTCTTCATCGGTATGGCAGTATTCATCGCAGCCTTCTTCATCATCTGGTTCGTAGCTATTCCTGAGCCAAACATCAAGAAGGAGAATGTACAGTACGACCACAGTCCTTGGTCTTTCCGTCACTGCGTACTCGGTGTCATCGGTATCTTCTTCTATGTAGGTGTTGAGATTGGTATTCCTGCTCAGCTTATCTTCTACATCAGTAGCATGGACTTCACAGGTGCAGCTTCTGTAGGTGGTGCTTTCGCAGCAGTTTACTGGTTGCTTATGATGTGCGGCCGATTCCTCAGCTCATTCATCAGCGGTGCCGTTTCTACCAAGACACAGATGACAGTAGTATCAACAGTAGCTATCCTCCTGTTGCTCACAGCCATCTTCTTGCCAGAGGCAAACACATTGAACTTCTCTTTGGCAGGTGATTCAGAGATTGCAAGCCTTCTCAAGCTCGACGACCACGGTACTGGCGTTGTAGCATTTACAATCCCTACCAAGTGTGTGCTCATCGCCATCTGCGGTTTGTGTACTTCTATCATGTGGGGTGGAATCTTCAACCTTGCTGTTGAGGGTCTTGGCAAATACACAGCTCAGGCATCAGGTATCTTCATGATGATGGTAGTTGGTGGTGGTGTAATGCCTCTCATCCAGGATGCAGTTGCTAAGGCTGCTGGCCCTATCGCATCTTACTGGGTTATCATCGCCATGATCGCATACATTCTTTTCTATGCGCTCGCAGGTTGCAAGAATGTCAACAAGGACATCCCTGTAGAGTAAATTCCGGAAAAATCTATTCCCGGGTGAAGCAAAACTTGATTTATCCGGGAATAACTAGCTTATAATCAAATCTTTAATAATAACTTTTTAAACAACAACTATTATGGACATCGAAAAAGTAAGAAGCCGTTTCATCAAGCACTTTGATGGCAAAACAGGTAACATCTATATGTCACCAGGTCGTATTAACCTGATTGGCGAGCACACAGATTATAATGGTGGATTCGTATTCCCAGGTGCAGTAGATAAGGGTATTATGGCTGAGATCCGTCCTAACGGAACAGAGACAGTGATGCTCTACTCTATCGACTTGAAGGACCGTGTAGAGTTCAAGGTAAACGACCCAGAGGGTCCTCGCGCATCTTGGGCACGCTACATCTACGGTATCTGTCAGGAGATGAAGGCTCTGGGTGTTGATGTAAAGGGCTTCAATGCTGCATTCTATGGCGACGTGCCTCTCGGTGCAGGTATGTCTTCTTCTGCTGCTCTTGAGAGCTGCTTCGCTTTCGCTTTGAACGATCTCTTCGGTGACAACAAGGTTTCTAAGTGGGATCTCGTTCTCGCTGGTCAGGCTACTGAGCACAAGTACGTAGGTGTAAACTGCGGTATTATGGACCAGTTTGCTTCTGTATTCGGCAAGGAGGGCAAGTTGATGCGTCTCGACTGCAACAGCCGTGAGTTTGAGTACTTCCCATTCGAGCCTAAGGGTTACAAGCTCTGCCTGGTTAACTCTAAGGTTAAGCACGAGTTGGCTGGTTCTCCATACAACGACCGCCGCAACTCTTGCGAGAACGTGGTTAAGCACATCGCTGCCAAGCACCCAGAGGCTAAGTTCGAGACTCTCCGTGATTGCACATGGGAGCAGTTGGAAGAGGTTCGCGCTGAGGTAGGCGAAGAGGATTACAGCCGCGCTCACTTCGTATTGGGCGAGAAGGACCGCGTATTGGCAGTCTGCGATGCTCTTGAGAAGGGTGACTACGAGACTGTAGGTCAGAAGATGTATGAGACTCACCACGGTTTGAGCAAGGAGTACGAGGTAAGCTGCGAGGAGCTCGACTTCTTGAACGAGGTTGCCAAGGAGAATGGTGTTACTGGTAGCCGTATTATGGGTGGTGGCTTCGGTGGCTGCACCATCAACTTGGTTAAGGACGACATCTACGACAAGTTCGTTGAGGATGTTACAGCTAAGTTCACAGCTAAGTATGGTCACGCACCTGAGGTTTACCCAGTAGTTATCTCTGAGGGTTCTCACAAGGTTTGCTAATAGATACACATTATTATAATATAAAGGAACTGCAGTTGGTGTTTTCCAGCTGCAGTTTTTTCGTTATAAGATATTGTCACGACTTGAAAGCTTTTGCCCTTTCAGGGCGACAGGCTTGCATCCATAGTAACCCAGGGCGTTGCCCTGGGCTAGGAGCTTCTGCCCTTTCAGGGCGTGCTGATCCTGGAGCTTTTGGGCGGAAATCAACCATTGATTGAAAAATGAAAATGACCGAAAAAGCTTAATGACACTTAATGACACAGACCTTAATGACACGACCCAATCATAAAAAGAACCCATCATAAAACTAATCTTTGATAAAATTCCACATCTTTACACTACTCCATCATAAAACACAGATTAAAGACAAAAATCACGGGAAAAGCAGCAGAAAAGTAGGGTTTTGATGCAAATAGTGTTAAAAACACACTATAGAAGAAAAAAAGTTTGGGAAAAGTATTGTGGTTTCAAAATAAAATTGTAATTTTACACCCAAAATTAGTAAACAACATTAAAAGCAACCTAGAAATGAACAACGTAAAGAACCTTTTTATGGGAGTTGGTTTCGCAGCAGTCGCTACCCTCTCAGCATGTTCTTCAAGCAGCAATGCCAGTTTAACACAGTCAGGCTTGAATCCAGCAGACTTCGATTCTACTGTTTTGGGCAAGAAGACTGAGTTAGTTACCCTCAAGAATGCCAACGGCATGGAGGTTTGCCTCACCAACTATGGTGGTCGTGTAGTTTCCATCTCTGTCCCTGACAAGGATGGCAAGCCTACAGATGTAGTTCTCGGCTACGACAACATCCACCAGTATGCAGACACCCTCAACTCTCCTTCTGATTACGGATCATCAGTAGGCCGTTACGCCAACCGTATCAAGGACTCCAAGTTGACTCTTGCAGGCAAGACATATAATCTGAAGCCAAACGACAATGGCAACTGTCTTCACGGCGGTGGTGCTACCGGTTGGTTGAACCAGGTTTACGATATTACAGAGAAGAATGATTCTTCTGTAACCTTCACTATCCAGGCAAAGGATGGCGAGAATGGTTTCCCTGGCAATGTTACTGCAACAGCAAAATATACGGTAAAGAGCAACAATACACTCGACATCGAGTTTGGTGCTACAACCGATAAGGAGACCGTGGTTAACATGACCAACCACAGTTACTTCAACTTGAATGGCGATCCATCCAAGGAAGGTTTCGACCAGGTAATGTACATCAATGCTGATAAGTTCACACCTGCAGATTCACTCTATATTCCAACAGGTGAAATCAAGGACGTAGAAGAAACTCCAATGGACTTCCGCACTCCTACCGAGATTGGCAAGAAGGCAGATTACAGCTTCGACCAGATCAAGAACGCTACAGGTTACGACCACAACTGGTGTCTGAACACCTATAAGGATGGCAAGGGCGACGACAAGACCGTCTGCGCAAGCCTCTACTCTCCAAAGAGCGGAATCCTCCTCGAGGTTTTCACCAATGAGCCAGGAATCCAAGTTTATACTGGTAACTTCCAGGGAACAGGTATTGCCTGCAAGCACGGAATCAAGTATCCTAAGCACGTGAGTGTCTGCTTCGAGAGCCAGAAGTATCCAGATTCACCTACCAAGATAGCCCAGGGCGTAAAGGGATGGACAGATGCAACCTTGAAGCCAGGAGAGAAGTACTACTCTCACCTCGCTTACAAGTTCAGCGTCAAGAAGTAAGGAAGGCAAAACGACGGATTGCAAATCCGCCGAGACCCAAGTAAGGAATGGCAAAGCGGCGGATTACAAATCCGCCGAACTCCATAGGATTAAGCATCCAATAAAAGAAAGAATAAACAATAATAAATAAACAAACGATCTTATAGTAATTATGAATTGGAATTCAACAGAATTCGTATGGCTTGATTGGACAGTACTCGCCATTGGTGTAATCGGCGTAATCTGGGCTGTCTGGCATGCGATTGTGAAAGACAGAAAGGCTCAGAAGGGCGAAGACTCTTCTGCTTACCTCTTCGGTAAGGGCGAGCCATGGTATGTAATCGGTATGGCTATCTTCGCAGCCAACATCGGTTCAGAGCACCTTGTGGGTCTTGCTGGTACTGGCGCCAAGAGCGGTGTAGGTATGGCTCACTGGGAGATGCAGGGTTGGATGATCCTCATCCTCGGTTGGTTGTTCGTACCTTTCTATCAGTTGCTCATCAACAAGATGGGTAAGATCATCACCATGCCAGACTTCCTGAAGTTCCGCTACACTCAGCGCACAGGTTCATGGCTCTCAATCATCACACTCGTAGCTTACATCCTCACCAAGGTGAGCGTTACTGCACTTACAGGTGGTATTTTCTTCGAGTATCTCTGGGGCTTGAACTTCTGGGTAGGTGCTATCGGTTTGATCATTCTCACCACCATCTTCACCGTATTCGGCGGCATGAAGGGTGTAATGACCTTGTCAACCATCCAGACTCCTATCCTCGTCATCGGTTCATTCCTCGTGCTCTTCCTCGGTCTCTCTACCCTCGGTGGTGGAAGCATCTCTGCAGGTTGGGCAGACATGATGGACTACTGCGGCAAGTTGAACAACGGCTACGGAACAACCCACATGTTCCACTGGGAGGCTGGTGACTCAATGTATCAGGAGTATCCAGGTTTCGTAGTATTCATCGGTGCAACCATCATCGGTTTCTGGTACTGGTGTACTGACCAGCACATCGTTCAGCGTGTACTCGGTCAGGTTCCTGGCGAAAGCAACGTAGAGGTAATGAAGCGTGCTCGCCGCGGTACTATCGCAGCCGGTTTCTTCAAGGTTCTCCCTTGCTTCATGTTCCTCATTCCAGGTATGATTGCAGCAGCCTTGGCTCAGAAGGGCGCAATTCAGATGAACGAGACTGATGCAGCCTTCGCCATCATGGTAAAGACCGTTCTTCCTGCAGGTATTAAGGGAATCGTAACCATCGGTTTCATCTGCGCATTGGTTGCTTCATTGGCAGCATTCTTCAACAGCTGTGCTACCCTCTTCACCGAGGACTTCTACAAGCCATTGAAGAAGGGAATGTCTGAGGCTCACTACGTACTCGTTGGCCGTATCGCTACAGTAGTAGTTGTAGTTCTCGGTTTCGCCTGGTTGCCAATCATGATGAAGATGGACACCCTTTACAACTATCTCCAGGGAATCCAGTCACTCCTCGCTCCAGCCATGGTAGCTGTATTTGCGATGGGTATTTTCTTCAAGAAGATTACTCCAAAGGCAGGTGAATACACCATGATCACCGGTTTCCTCATCGGTATGCTCCGCCTCGTTACCAATGTCATTACCGATACTGGTAAGGCAACAATGGATGGTGCATTCTGGGATTATACCGCATGGTTCTGGCAGACCAACTGGCTCGTATTCGAGTGCTGGCTGCTCGTCTTCCTCATCATCTTTATGGTAGTAGTGAGCTGCTTCACTCCAGCCCCAAGCAAGGAGCAGGTAGAGGCAATCACCTTCACATCCGACTTCAAGAAGTCTATCCGTGAGAGCTGGGGTGCGTTCGATATCATTGGTACACTCGTAGTAATCGGCCTCTGCGCTGCATTCTACGCTTACTTCTGGTAAAATAGAAAGTTAGGAGTTAGAAGTTGGAAGGATGGGATTTTCCTTTAGTGTGTAATAGTTAGCAGGTTCCTTTCTTCTCCTTCTGACTCCCAACTTCCCTAAAGAATCTCTTTAGCGACAAGGCTCCCTTTTAGAAGCTCAGTAAGAAGTGCATCCTGAAGCGCAGCCATAAGCCGAAGCGACCAAAACTATCAATCAAATTCATTGAATCTTAACATCAAAATCAACACGACCATGACGCAGTTTTATAATGAATACTCCAAGGTTCTGGTTTCCGTGGATTGCATTATCTTCGGATTTAGCGGCAACAGCCTTCAAGTTCTGATAGGCAAACGAAAAATGGACCCGGGACGCGGCGAATGGTCACTCTATGGTGGTTTCGTTGGAGCCAACGAAAATCTAGAGGACGCTGCAAACAGAGTCATCCTGGATCTAACAGGAATGAAGAACCTTTATATAAGACAAGTGGGTGCATTCGGCCGAATCGACCGTGACCCAGGTGAGCGAGTTATCTCCATCGCCTATTGCGCCCTCATCAATGTGGTAGATTACGATGATAGTCTCCGCATCGAACACGGTCTGGAATGGGTAAGTCTGAATGAGCTTCCAGAACTCTATTCCGACCACCGTATCATGATTCACGACGCCATCTGTCAGATCCGCCGTCGCATCAATCATGAGCCTCTGAGCTTCAAGCTCCTCCCCGACCTCTTTACGCTGACTCAGCTTCAGCACGTGTTCGAGGCAGTATTGGGAGAGGAGATAGACAAGCGCAACTTCCGCAAGCGCGTGAAGGATATTGACTTTATCGAGAAGACAGAACTCATCGATAAGATTACTTCGAAACGAGGCGCTGCCCTCTACCGCTTCAACAAGAAAGCATACGAGGAAGACCCATCGTTCAACTTGAAATAGAAAACAAACAATTCCTTGCAGGAATCATCTTATCGGATTTCATCAAGAAAAAAGATGATGGATGGTTCTTGCAGAAGGAACTCCAGATATAGAAGCAAATAAACAAACAACTTTAACGAAATATATTATGTTAGAAGAATTAAAAGAAAAAGTGTTCAAGGCAAACCTTGACCTGGTGAAGCACAACCTCGTGCTCTTTACATGGGGAAATGTGAGCGGAATCGACCGTGAGAAGGGTCTGGTTGTCATCAAGCCATCAGGTGTTGACTACGACACTATGAAGGCGAGCGACATGGTGGTTGTTGACCTGGAGACCGGCAAGGTTGTTGAAGGCGACCTGAATCCATCTTCAGATACTCCTACCCACCTGGTGCTCTACCGTGCATTCCCAGAGTTGGGCGGTGTGGTTCATACCCACTCTACCTACGCTACAGCCTGGGCTCAGGCAGGATTGGACATCCCTAACATCGGTACTACCCACGCAGACTATTTCCACGACTGCATTCCTTGCACCGATGCAATGACAGAGGACATGATGGCCGAGTATGAGCACAATACAGGTGTTGTCATCGTTGACAGATTCAAGAAAGACAATATCAACCCGGTTCACACTCCAGGCGTACTGGTCAAGAATCACGGTCCTTTCACATGGGGTAAGGATGCTGATCAGGCTGTCTATCACGCAGTGGTAGCCGAGCAGGTGGCAAAGATGGCGTTCATCTCTTTCAGCGTGAATCCAAACACCACCATGAACCCATTGCTCGTAGAGAAGCACTTCAACCGCAAGCACGGTCCTAACGCTTACTACGGACAGAAGAAGCACTAATATTAAAAAGATTTTCAATAACAATATTTAAAAACAACAAACAATCATGATTAAAGCATTTGAGAATTTAGAGGTATGGTTTGTAACTGGTGCACAGCTTCTTTACGGAGGCGAGACAGTTAAGATAGTAGATGGTCACTCAAAAGACATGGTAGATGGTCTGAACAACAGTGGCATCATTCCAATCAAGGTAGTTTACAAGGGCACAGCCAACTCTTCTGCAGAGGTAGAAGCCGTGATGAAGGCTGCCAACAACGACGTTAAGTGCGTAGGTATCATCACTTGGATGCACACCTTCTCTCCAGCTAAGATGTGGATCAAGGGCTTGCAGGCTCTCGAGAAGCCTCTCCTCCACTTCCACACTCAGTACAACGCAGAACTCCCTTGGGATTCTATCGATATGGACTTCATGAACCTCAACCAGTCTGCTCACGGTGACATCGAGTTCGGTCACATCTGCACCCGTATGCGCATCCCTAGAAAGGTTGTTGTAGGTTACTGGAAGAGCGAAGAGGCTCAGAAGCAGATTGCTACATGGGCTCGCGTAGCTGCAGGTGTTGCAGATGCTCACAACGTACGCTGCCTGATGTTCGGTATGAATATGAACAACGTAGCCGTAACTGATGGCGACCGCGTAGAGTTCGAGCAGCGCATGGGTTACCACGTAGATTACTACCCTGTATCTTCACTCATGGAGTACTTCAAGAAGGTAACAGATGCTGAGGCAGATGCTCTCGTTGAGGAGTACAAGAAGGAGTACACCATCAAGATTGATGAGTCTGGCGAGGAAGTTTACTGGAAGAAGGTGAAGAACGCAGCTAAGGCTGAGATCGCTCTCCGCCGTGTATTGAAGGATGAGAATGCAGTAGCATTCACAACCAACTTTGATGACCTCGGTGACGCTAATATCGACGATCCTAACTTCTGCGGTTTCGACCAGATTCCAGGTTTGGCTTCACAGCGCCTGATGGCAGAGGGTTACGGTTTCGGTGCAGAGGGTGACTGGAAGACAGCTTGCCTCTACCGCACACTCTGGGTAATGAACCAGGGCTTGGAGAAGGGTTGCTCATTCCTCGAGGACTACACACTCAACTTCGCTGAGGACCGCACATCTAGCCTCCAGAGCCACATGCTCGAGGTTTGCCCATTGATTGCTTCAGACAAGCCAAAGCTCGAGGTTCACTTCCTCGGCATCGGTATCCGCAAGCAGCAGACAGCTCGCCTCGTGTTCACTTCTAAGACCGGCAAGGGTGTTAAAGCAACCGTAGTTGACCTCGGCAACCGTTTCCGTCTCATCGCAAGTGAGGTAGAGTGCATCGAGCCAAAGGCAATGCCTAAGCTCCCTGTAGCTTCAGCACTCTGGGTTCCACAGCCAACCTTCGAGATTGGTGCAGGCGCTTGGATCCTCGCTGGTGGTACTCACCACAGTGCGTTCTCTTACGACATCACTGCTGAGTACTGGGAGGACTTCTGCGAGATTCTGGGTATTGAGTTCGTCAACATCGACAAGAACACAACTATCAGCAGCTTCAAGCAGCAGCTCCGCAACAATGAGATTTACTACATGCTCAACAAGGCGTTGAGATAATTTAAGTAAAGAGTGAAGAACGAAGAGTGAAGAATCCGATTGATTTTCATGGCTTTATCCTTTGTTCTTTACATAAAAAAATGAAAATATAATGAGCGCAAAAACTATTATAGAATCAGGTAAGGCCATTCTCGGTATCGAGTTTGGCTCTACCCGAATCAAGGCTGTCTTGATCGACACCGACAACAACCCTATCGCACAGGGTAGCTTTGAGTGGGAAAACCAGTTGGTTGATGGCCTCTGGACTTACAGCATCGACACCATCTGGAAAGGTTTGCAGGATTGCTACGCTGACCTCCGCAAGAACGTGAAGGCAGAGTACGACTGCGAAATCAAGCAGTTGGCTGCCATCGGTATTTCTGCGATGATGCACGGCTACATGGCTTTCGGCAAGGATGAGAACATCCTCGTTCCTTTCCGCACCTGGCGCAACACCAACACCGCCCAGGCAGCAGCCGAGCTTTCAGAGCTCTTCCACTTCAACATCCCACTGCGTTGGAGCATCTCTCACGTTTACCAGGCTATCCTCAACGGTGAGGAGCACATCAATAAGATTGACTTCCTGACCACTCTCGCCGGCTACATCCACTGGCAGCTCACTGGCAAGAAGGTTCTGGGCGTAGGCGACGCATCAGGTATGCTCCCTATCGATTCAAACACCAACAACTACGATGCTGAGATGGTAGCCAAGTTCGACAAGCTCATCGAGCCTAAGAACCTGGGCTGGAAGATTCTCGACATTCTCCCTGAGGTTTTGAACGCAGGTGAAGATGCTGGCGTTCTGACCGAGGAAGGTGCCAAGAAGCTCGACCCATCTGGCACACTCCAGGCTGGTGCTCCTCTCTGTCCTCCTGAGGGCGATGCTGGTACAGGTATGGTAGCTACCAATGCCGTTCGCCAGCGCACTGGTAACGTAAGTGCAGGTACTTCTTCTTTCTCTATGATCGTGTTGGAGAAAGCCTTGAGCCAACCTTACGAAGTCATTGATATGGTGACAACTCCAGACGGCAGTCCTGTTGCCATGGTTCACTGCAACAACTGTACTTCCGACCTCAATGCATGGGTTGGCTTGTTCAAGCAGTACCAGGAGTTGCTCGGTGTTTCGGTAGATATGAACGAGGTGTTCGGCAAGCTCTACAACCACGCTCTCGAGGGCGATGCAGACTGTGGCGGACTGATTGCTTACAACTATATTTCCGGTGAGCCTGTAACCGGTCTTGCCGAAGGTCGTCCAATGTTTGTACGTTCAGCCAACGACCACTTCAACCTCGCCAATTTCATGCGTGCCAACCTCTACGCTTCAGTAGCCGTATTGAAGATTGGTAACGATGTATTGTTCAAGGACGAGAAGGTACAGGTAGATCGTATCACGGGTCATGGCGGTTTGTTCAAGACCAAGGGTGTAGGTCAGCGTATCCTCGCAGCAGCCATCAACTCCCCTATCTCTGTGATGGAGACTGCAGGCGAAGGTGGTGCATGGGGTATTGCCCTGCTCGCAGGCTACCTCGTAAACAATGCCGATAAGCTGAGCCTGGCTGATTACCTCGACCAGAAGGTATTCGCCGGCAACACAGGTGTAGAAATCGCGCCTACTGCAGAAGACGTAGCAGGATTCGACAAGTACATCGAAACCTACAAGGCTGGTCTTGCCATCGAGCAGGCAGCTGTAACCAGCAAGAAATAACATCATCATTTTCAGTACGTTTGTGGGGGAATTTGCCCTCACAAACGTACTATCAATAGAATAAACATCAAATTACCCCTATTCTTATTAATAATCATAAACTTACACAACATGATGAATAAACTCTTTGCAACCACACTCTTATCTACAGCGGTTGCATTCTCGGCTCAGGCTCAGGATGTAACAGGAACCATCCATGCGAACCAGGGAACTCAGAAAATCAACCGTGAAATCTACGGTCAGTTTGCCGAGCATCTCGGAAGCTGCATCTATGGTGGACTCTGGGTAGGTCCGGAGTCAAACATCCCTAACACCCAGGGTTACCGCAACGACGTGCTCCAAGCCCTCAAGGACCTCAAGGTTCCTGTCTTGAGATGGCCAGGAGGATGCTTCGCCGACGAATATCACTGGATGGACGGAATCGGTCCGCGTGAAAATCGCCCTAAGATGCAGAATAACAACTGGGGAGGAACCATCGAGGACAACTCCTTCGGAACCCACGAATTCCTGAATCTCTGCGAGATGCTGGGCTGCGAGCCTTACATCAGCGGCAACGTTGGTTCGGGAACAGTAGAGGAACTGGCTAAATGGGTAGAATACATGACCAGCGACGGCGATACTCCGATGGCTAAGCTCCGCCGACAGAACGGACGCGACAAGGCATGGAAGGTGAAGTACCTTGGAGTGGGCAACGAGAGCTGGGGATGCGGTGGAAACATGCGCCCAGAGTACTACTCTGACCTCTTCCGCCGTTACTCCGTATATTGCCGCAACTATGATGGCAACGAGCTCTACAAGATTGCATCAGGAGCCAGCGACTACGATTACAACTGGACCCAGGTGCTGATGGACCGTGTAGGTCACCGTGCCAACGGAATCTCCCTACATTATTATACAGTAACCGGCTGGGACGGCAGCAAGGGTTCTGCCACCAAGTTCAGCAACGACGACTACTACTGGACCATGGGCAAATGCCTCGGCATTGAAGACGTAATCAAGAAGCACGAAGCCATTATGGACAAGGCTGACCCTAAGAAGCAGATCGGTCTGCTCGTAGATGAATGGGGAACCTGGTGGGATGAGGAACCAGGAACCATCAAGGGTCACCTCTATCAGCAGAACTGCATGCGCGATGCTTTCGTGGCAGCCCTCACACTCAATGTGTTCCACCGTCACGCCGACCGCATCAAGATGGCAAACATCGCCCAGGTGGTAAACGTGCTCCAGTCTATGATCCTCACCGACACCAAGGGCACCGGTCATATGGTTCTCACTCCAACCTACCACGTGTTCAAGATGTACAAGGACTTCCAGGATGCAACCTATCTCCCAATGGACGTGAAGTGCGATTCTATGGATGTCCGTGGCGATGATCACGCCAAGGATGGCAGAAAGATTCCTGTGGTTTCTACATCTGCAGCCAAGAAGGCAGACGGCACCGTAGTGGTTTCACTCGCCAACGTAAGCCTCGACAAGGCACAGGAGGTAGAGTTCAGCCTCGATGGTCTGAAGGCTCCAAAGACAGTGGCAGGCGAGATCCTGACCTGCAAGAAGGTGAACGATTTCAACGATTTCGAGCACCCGAATGTAGTGAAGCCAGCAACATTCAAGGATGCAAAATTGAAGAAAAACACCTTGAAAGTGAAAATTCCTGCAAAATCTATCGTAGTTTTGAAAATAAAATAGTACTTTTGTAGGGTAAATTGCTCATATCATCAGTCCTCTTCACGATAAGAGGCTGATGAGCAATCAGTTTCAGCAGAAAAACAATAACAACAACATTAAATACATTTGTATGATGAACGACATTAAAGTAATGAATCATGCAGCAGATAATATCCGTATCTTGGCTGCTTCAATGGTAGAAAAGGCAAACTCTGGTCACCCAGGTGGTGCTATGGGTGGTTCTGACTTCATCAACGTGCTCTTCTCTGAGTACCTGGTTTATGATCCAGCAGATCCAACATGGACTGGCCGCGACCGCTTCTTCCTCGACCCAGGTCACATGAGCCCAATGCTCTATGCTGGTTTGGCTTTGCGCGGTTTCTTCTCAATGGAAGACCTCAAGCAGTTCCGCCAGTGGGGTTCTGTAACTCCAGGTCACCCAGAGCTCGACCTTGAGCGTGGTATTGAGAACTCATCTGGTCCTCTTGGTCAGGGTCACGCCCTCGCAGCTGGTGCAGCTGTTGCTGAGAAGTTCCTCGAGGCTCGTCTGGGTTCAACCATGATGCAGCACAAGATCTACGCATACATTTCTGATGGTGCTGTAGAGGAGGAAATCTCTCAGGGTGTAGGTCGTATTGCCGGCAACCTCGGTCTGAACAACCTCATCATGTTCTACGATTCCAACGACATCCAGCTCTCTACAGAGTGTGGCGTTGTAATGAACGAGGATACTGAGATGAAGTACAAGGCTTGGGGCTGGAACGTCATTAAGATCAATGGTAATGACGTGGCTCAGATTCGTGAGGCGCTCGATGCTGCCCAGAAGGAGCAGGACCGCCCTACCCTCATCATCGGTAAGACTGTAATGGGTAAGGGTGCTCTCCGCGCAGACGGCACAAGCTACGAGGCTTGCATCAATACTCACGGCGCTCCTCTCGGTGGCGATGCATATGTAAATACAATCAAGCACCTCGGTGGTGATCCAGAGAATGCATTCGTTATCTTCGACGATGTAAAGGAAATCTACGCTAAGCGTGCTGAGGAGCTGAAGGGTATCGTGGCTGAGCGCAAGGCTGCAGAGGCTGAGTGGCGCAAGGCTAACCCAGAGAAGGCTGCCTTGATGGACGAGTGGTTCAGCGGCAAGGCTCCTAAGGTAGATTGGAGCAAGGTAGAGCAGAAGGCTGGTTCAGCTACACGTGCAGCATCTGCAACCTGTCTCGGTGTTTTGGCAGAGCAGGTTCCTAATATGATCTGTGCTTCAGCCGACCTCTCTAATTCAGATAAGACAGATGGCTTCCTGAAGAAGACCAAGAGCCTCGTTCGCGGTGACTTCTCAGGTGCTTTCTTCCAGGCAGGTGTTGCTGAGTTGACAATGGCAGATATGTGTATCGGTATGATGCTCCACGGTGGTGTGGTTGCAGCAATGGGTACATTCTTCGTATTCTCTGATTATATGAAGCCAGCTGTCCGTATGGCAGCCCTGATGCAGGTTCCAGTGAAGTTCATCTGGACTCACGATGCATTCCGCGTTGGTGAGGACGGACCTACTCACGAGCCAGTTGAGCAGGAGGCACAAATCCGCCTCATGGAGAAGTTGAAGAACCACGCAGGCAAGGACAGCGTTCGCGTATTCCGTCCTGCTGATGTAGAAGAGACTACTGTTTGCTGGAAGTTCGCTATGGAGAACGTAGAGACTCCAACAGCGCTCATCTTCTCTCGCCAGGGCATTGCCAACTTGCCAGAGGGTAACGATTACGAGCAGGCTGCCAAGGGTGCTTACATCGTAGCAGGCAGCGACGAGAATCCAGACGTTATCCTGGTAGCAAGCGGTTCTGAGGTTTCTACATTGGAGGCTGGTTGCGAGGCTTTGCGTGCCGACGGCATCAAGGTTCGCGTGGTAAGTGCTCCATCAGAGGGCTTGTTCCGTTGTCAGAGCAAGGAGTATCAGGAGAGCGTATTGCCAAAGAACGCTAAGATCTTCGGTATGACTGCTGGTCTTCCTGTAACTCTCGAGGGTCTCGTAGGCGCTAACGGTAAGGTTTGGGGCTTGGAGAGCTTCGGTTTCTCTGCTCCTTACAAGGTGCTCGATGAGAAGCTCGGCTACACAGGTGAGAACGTTTACAAGCAGGTCAAGGCTTTCTTGGCTGAAGCATAATTAGTATAAAAAGTTAGGAGTTGGAAGTTAGAACTCGGGAGATTTGCCGGATAGCATTTCCCGGTTACTGACATCTAACTCCTATCTGTATTTTAAATATTAACCTTGTGAAGTGATGAAGAGTATTCTAAGTTCTTCATTTTAAAACGAGAGTTCTCTTTGTTCTTCACTTTTAAAACTTAAGTATTATGGAAGTAAAGACAGTTGGTATTGCATGCGACCATGCAGGTTTTCCATTGAAGCAGTTTGTAATGGAATATTTGGAGAAGAAGGGTTATCCTGTAAAGGATTACGGTACATACAGCGATGCGAGTGTTGACTATCCTGACTTCGGCCATGCGCTCGGCGAAGGCATTGAGAGCGGTGAGGTTTATCCAGGAATCGGCATTTGCGGCAGTGGCGAGGGAATCGCCATGACATTGAACAAGCATCAGGGTGTACGTGCCGGTTTGGCATGGTGCAAGGAGATTGCTCATCTCGTTCGTCAGCACAATGATGCCAATGTATTGGTACTTCCAGGACGTTTCATCGACAATAAGACCGCCGAGGCTATCCTCGACGAATTCTTTGCTACTACCTTCGAGGGTGGCCGTCATGAGCGCCGCGTTAAGAAGATTCCTCTCCAGAAGTAAGGAAGGAATTTAAGGGGGAGTTAAGGAAATCTCTTAACTCCCCTATAATAATTTATAACCATCAAAACATAAAGATTATGAGCAAATATTTTGCAGAGTCAGAACTCATCATCAATGAGGATGGAAGTTGCTTCCACCTTCATCTGCGCCCGGAGCAGGTGGCTGACAAGGTAATCCTTGTGGGCGACCCAGGCAGAGTAGCCCTCGTAGCATCCCACTTCGAGACCCAGGAGTGCGAGGTGGCAAGCCGCGAATTCCATGCCATCACCGGAACATATAAAGGCAAGAGAATCACCGTGCAGAGCACCGGTATAGGATGCGATAATATTGACATCGTAGTCAACGAGCTGGATGCGCTGAAAAACATCGACTTCGCTACCCGCACCGAAAAACCGGAGCACACTACCCTCACACTCGTGCGCATAGGAACCTGCGGCGGCTTGCAGCTCAACTGTCCTGCCGGAACCTTCGTCGCTTCACAGAAGAGCATCGGTTTCGATGGACTCATCAACTTCTATGCCCGCCGCAACGAAATCTGCGACCTCGAGACAGAGGCAGAATTCAAGCGCCAGGTGAAGTGGAACGACCAGATTGGCAATCCATACTGCGTAAACAACGATCCGGAGCTGCTCGATCAGATTGCCGGAGACGACATGGTTCGCGGAATCACCATCGCCTGCGGCGGATTCTACGGTCCTCAGGGCAGAGAGCTCCGTGCCCCTCTTGCCGATCCGGAACTTAACCAGAAGATTGAAGCATTCGAGTATAAAGGCTTGCGCGTCAACAACTTTGAGATGGAGAGCTCAGCCCTAGCTGGTCTTTCTCTCCTCTTAGGCCATAAGGCACTCACCTGCTGCATGGTCATCGCCAATCGCCGTGCCCTCAGTGCCAACACAGGCTATAAGAGCACCATCGACAACCTCATCAAGGTTGTATTAGATAGAATCTAGTTCATTGCAGCAATACGCCCTGAACCAACGGTCACTGGCCGAAGGGAAAGGTAAAGGGCAGAAGCTCATTGCAGCAATACGCCCTGAAAGGGCAGAAGCTCCTAGCCCAGGGTAACACCCTGGGTTAAAACAGCAAACAACCCTGTCGCCCTGAAAGGGCAAAAGCTTTAAAATAAACAAGAAAGAATGAAGAATCAAGAAGAATGTATCTGCGCCCTGGCAACCCCAGCTGGCGGTGCAATCGGAATCATCCGACTCAGCGGCTCCGACGCCATTACCCTCACCGACAAAATCTTCCAGTCTGCCAACGGCAAATCCCTGGAAGAAGCCAAGCCCTACACCCTGCATTATGGAGAAATCAAGGATAAGGATGGCAACACCATCGATGATGTACTGGTGAGCGTGTTCCGTGCACCCCACAGTTATACAGGCGAGAATTCCACCGAAATTTCCTGTCACGGCAGCCGGTACATTCTTCAGCAGGTTCTCCATCGCTTTACGGAGGTAGGATGTCGCCAGGCAGAACCCGGCGAATACACCCGTCGTGCCTATCTCAACGGCAAGATGGACCTCTCGCAGGCAGAGGCAGTAGCCGATCTCATCGCCTCTACCAACAAGGCAACCCACAAGATGGCGCTTAGCCAACTGAAGGGTCACTTCAGTAACGAACTCTCCCTGCTGCGCGAAAAATTATTAAAGATGACTTCGCTCCTGGAGTTGGAGCTGGACTTCAGCGACCACGAGGAACTGGAGTTTGCCGACCGCAGCGATCTCCAGGCACTAGCCGAAGAAATCAATCATAAGATTACCACCCTCGCCCACTCCTTCGAGACCGGAAACGCCCTGAAGCAGGGAGTAGCCGTAGCCATCGTAGGCAAGACGAATGTGGGCAAGAGCACCCTGCTCAACCGTCTGCTCCACGAGGAAAAAGCCATCGTGAGCGACATTCACGGAACCACCCGAGACGTGATAGAAGACACCACCCTCATCGATGGAATTACCTTCCGCTTCATAGATACGGCAGGAATCCGCAAGACGGATGATGTGGTAGAGAATATCGGAATAGAGCGCACCTTCCAGAAGATGGAAGAGGCGAAGATAGTAATCTGGCTATTGGATGAACAGCCGTCAGCCTCAGAAATCGAGGAGATGAAGCAGAAGAACCAGGGCAAGAAACTGCTGATGGTTTTCAATAAGATGGATCAACTGGAGAATGATAAGCTTGTTGCGTTTGATAAGTTAACGCATTCCTGCGGTTCAGATTCCAGTGAAGCAGACCCCCCACTCTTTATCAGTGCCCGCACGGGCGAGAACGTTTCATCCCTGGAGCAGGCATTGGTAAAAGCCGCTGATATTCCGGAGATTACCGAGAACGACGTCATCATTACGAGTGCCCGCCACTACGAGGCTCTTCTCCGTGCCCAAGCTTCCCTCTCCCGGGTATTGGAGTCAATGGAAATGGGAATGAGCGGCGACATCATCGCCGAGGATTTGAAAATGGTACTGGAGGAGCTGGGAGAAATCACCGGCGGCCAGATCAGCAGCCAGGAAACGCTGAACAATATCTTCAAGCACTTCTGCATCGGAAAGTAACCCCCTGGACAGCTCTAAAACGAACATTTTTATAACTGCTTGCAAGCCACCTACTTAGGTGGCTTTTTTCGTCTTAACACATTCCATTTGTAATTTGCTGAAACCAATATTTTGGTGTATTTTTGGCTCAAATTTCATTCGTGGCCCTCAATTCTGTGAGAAAATGGAAAGGAAAAAATCTATGTTTTGGTACCTTCTGAGACAAAATGAGACAGTTTCAATCCTTCGACCATTTCTCATGTTTGGCACCTCGTGAGAAATACTGAGAATATGTGAGACAGTCTGAGACAAAATCGACGACCTCATTAACCAAAAAGAGCATGTAAAAATGAGAATAATTAAGGTGTGTGGAGTCTGTGGAAAGGAGTTTGTTGCCAGCAAAATGACCAGTAAATACTGTTCAAGACGCTGTGAACGTGTCGCTTTCCGGAAAAGAGAATCCGAAAAGAAGAAAAATGAGAAAGAAAGTGCCGAAGCTTTGCGTGAGGAAGAGAAGATAAAATCCTTGCGAGAAAAGGCATTCCTTACCCCGAAAGACGTTGGCGTTCTATTCGGTGTAAGCCGTGCTACCGTATATAGATATTTCCAAACTGGTATTGTTAAAGCTATAAAAATTAGAAATAAAACTTTTGTTAGAACATCAGACCTAGATAAGATGTTCGATGAAGCTTCACCATACAAGAAGAGAAAATATCAAATCAAGGAAGAGCAGGAGTATTATACCCTTCGTGAAATCATGGAGAAATATCACATCGGTCGCAAAGCCGTATGGGGACGTTGTGACCGTATGGGTATTCCAAAAGTTTATGAAGGTCGTAACACCTTCTTCAGCAAAAAGGCAGTTGATGCAAAGTTTGCAGACCTTCTTGAAGAAATCAATCTCGGCAACTACTATACAATGGATCAGGTGATGGACATGTATGGTATGACTCGAACTAACGCTATGAGTTTTGTAACCTATCACAAGGTACCAAGGGTAAACAGAAATGGTAAAGCCTATTACTCAAAGATACATATTGATAGTATCAAGCAAAAAGGTAATGAGGTAGATCCGGACTGGTACACTTACGAAGAGATTTCAGAAAAGTATGGCCTTACAAAGGATCAGATTAGCTACACTCTTAAAAATTATGATGTAAGGACTGAGAAGCGAGGTAAGTTCACGATGATATATAGAACCGACTTCGACAAGATTACTCAACAGCGAATGGGCAACACCAAGAAAGTTGAGAACTTGGATGGAACAGAACGTGTCATCTTCCAAGCAAAAGCACAGGAGAGAGCATGTCCTCCTACTCCAGAAGGATATTACTCAACTGAGGAAGTGGCAGAAATGTTCAAGATCACCATCAAGCATGTCGGTGTGATGACCAGAGAGAACAAAACTCCTAAAATAGCTCTTAAAAATTTCAACTTCTATGAGAAGAAGGCCATCGATATCCTGTATAATCAAAAGCATAAGTATGCGGATATAAATGACTGGATTACTCCTGAGGAGATGAGAGATACCTACAAGATGACGCATGATGCAGTACGTTCATTCATCCACCGGCATAAGATACCTTCAAAAGTTGAATATGGAGTAACCTACTATTCAAAGCAGCACATCCAGGCGCTGAAGACTGGATATTTCGAAGGAAGAGAACGCTACTATTCAGTCGAAGAAGCTATGAAGAAGTATGGAATGACAAAGGATATTGTTCATTATTACGTCAAGCATTACAAAGTCACTAAAGTAAAGAAGGGGCAATTCATGTTCTTTAGAAAAGAAGAATTCGACAGACTCATGGAAAAACGTTTCAAAAATGATGATTTGAAAACAGATTATACCGAATAGTATGATTTACTTTCTCTTTACTGTTGTCAATGTAGTATCATTTAGGAATTTTGCAACCGAATTTTATTAATACAAAAATCAGATATATTATGCAAGTATGTAAAACCGTTAAGCTCCGTATGCGTGACAGACGCAACGGAACAAAGTCACTTTTCCTGGACTTTTGGCCAGGATATAGAGACCCGGAGACGATGGAGTTGATACGCCGTCGCTCACTTGGCATGTACATTTATGCCGATCCTGCCAACAAGCAGCAGAAGCTCTACAACGACAAGATTCTCGCCAAGGCAGAAGCTATTCGTTGTAAGGTGTATATTGATGTTCTCGATGAGAAGTATGATTTCTTCAACCGTGACAGATTGAAGGAGGACTTTCTCGGATATTTCAGAAATATGGTCAATCGCAACTATGTGAAGTGTGATGCAGCCTACAAGCATTTCGAGAAGTTCAGTAAAGGCAAATGTAAATTTGAGATGCTTGATGTTCTTTACTGTAACAAGTATATGGAATATCTCCTTGATACCAAAGTATCATCAAGAGGTGGACATGTTATCAAGAAGTCTATTTCCAGAAATACGGCATCAGCCTATTGGAATGTGTTCAAGCAGGTCTTGACAAAGGCATACCGTGAGCGAAGACTGACAGATGATCTTGCCAGCCTTTTGGAAAACATTTCATGTACAACGCCAGTGAAGCAAAGTCTTACATTGGAGGAAGTTAGAAGAATGTATGCCACTGAATGTTCTATTCCGGTGGTTCGAAAGGCGGCATTATTCTCCTGTCTTACAGGTCTCCGTATCAGTGACATCCTGAGATTGAAATGGGAGAATATCCGTAGCTATGCTGATGGTGGATATTATCTGGATTTCATTTGCGTGAAGACAAAATGCCAGACCCAGGTTCCAATTGGTGATGATGCGTATGCTCTAATCCATCCAAAGACCAACAGAACATATATCTTTCAAGGTTTCAAACGTGCTATGACGTATGGTGTGATGCAGAGCTGGCTGAAAGAGTGCGGTATCGAAAAGCATATCACCTTCCACTGTTTCCGTCATACGTATGCCTCGTTGCAGCTCGAACTTGGTACAGACATATATACCGTTCAGCATCTGCTCAACCATAAGAATGTCAGCACGACACAGATCTACGCTTCCCACGCAAACCCAAAAACACGTGAGGCAGCAGGCAGAATTACGTTAACGAACGTGAAAGATGACGAGAAGCCAACAGAAAGTACGATACACCAAAAAGCAAATAAGAGAAAATAAGATTATAAAAAGGCAAAAAAGAGAAACTAAAATATAGTTTAAAGCGTTGAAACACAGAATAATAAATAGTGTTTAAGAGACACATTTTGTTGATACGAAATAGTAGAAAATAGCAAGATTCTCTATATCTTTGCAGTCACAAAAACTCCAAAAAGTAACAATTGCAATGATTAAAAAGTTAAAAGAGAACTTCTTGATTCTCCTCATTTCGAATATGCTCACCATCATTATGATAGTAGTCGCTCCAAGAATATATGGAGCGATTGCTAACCTGATGATGACAGTTTCCGACTCAGATTCCGGTTTCTCTTTGCCGATGATATTCTACTATATATCATTTGCCATCATTGTCTGTGCATTCATGTGCTTACGTAAGCCGCAAGCTGTGAGAGACATCATGATCAACAACAGTATTTCTTCCAACGAACCATCCATATCGGATGTGGAGAAAGCAGAAGAAATGCGTGAACGCTATCGCAACAGGCAGTATAGTCTTGAAAGCTCAAAATATGATGCGGTCAAAGACTACACCTACTCTGTACTTTCGCCATATATGACAGATGAGTACTTGGAGATACTGTGCCAGAACATCAAACTGTACGACATCCCTGAATCATGTATTGTTCCTGTGAAGACAAATGGAACCTTGAATACTCTCGACATCAGGCATTATTCCTGGAATATTGGAGAACGCCTTGGTTGGAGCGGTCAGAAACGAGCAACCTTCATAAAGCTATGTTTCCCTACCGAACTCAAAGATGTTGAAGTAGAAAGCATGAGACGTACATTAAGACAGAAGGGCAAATGCGTAATTGAGATTGATGTACCCGATTACAATGATTATCAATTTCATCATCAGAAATAAAGAAAGTTTTTAATATGCAGAACGAAGAAAGACAAATAACATTCAATGACATACCGGAAGTATTGTCAGAGATACTGAAAAGATTCGATCTTCTTGACCAGTCTATGGAACTGATTCGAGAAGAAGTACGCAGGACTAAAAGACCTTCCCTCTCAGATCATATTCCAATGGATGTGAAGGAAGCTTGTGAATTTCTTAAAATCAAGAAATCCACTATGTACACTTACATACAGAACGGAGAAATCCCTGTCAATCAGAAGGGTAAGAAATACACCTTCTTTAGGGATGACCTTATCAAATGGTTGGAATCTGGCTGCAAGATAGAGGCTCCTATCAGCACCATGGAGATTAATCAGATACTCAGCAAAAGACCAAAACGAAGAACTTTATAGGACAGATAAGTGCCTAAATTTCAGAAGCCTACATTGGATATTCCCTAATGTAGGTTTTTCTTTTGAGAATAGTCTAAATAATCATACTGATGTTATTTTTTATACTGAATGCAGATAGACTGCACAATTTTAGTGTATCTTTGCACTGAAATGATGACTTACATAGCAAATATACGTCAAGTTAAATACACATTTCCGCCTGCTTCATTAAGCAGGCGTATTTTAAATTTATTCATTAACAAAAAGTAATATGAGTCAGAAGAACAATTCCTCTGTGCTCTCTCTTTTTGTGTTTACAGTGCTCAGATCATTGTCCAAAACAAGAGATTGAGCTTTCCAAAGATGAGCTTTGGACACTCTATCGTGCTGCTTACGAGCAGTACAAGTCGGAAATCCTTAATGATGGCAAGTTGTATGACAGATATGTCAACGACTTTGTTAGCTATTACCTGCCGGTCTTCTCTTCCGAGGAGCTGATCGTTCGCAACCATTTCAAGCATGTATTCAGCTTGTATGAGTTGCTTACTACCAGAAAAGACCTTGTCACCAAGTACTTCACCAAGTCCTCATTTGAGAAAGGAGACTTTGAGACAATGGTTTATGAGTTCAACCACATTGAAGTTGTGGTTGAAAGCCCTCGCATTCTTGCTTCATTCACTACAGAACAGATTCGACTCATTACGAAATTCGCCAATGAGTCGAATTTCTTTGTAGATGGTATCGATGAAGAAACGATGGACGGATTCTTCAAATGTGCGTTGGATGAATCTCTGGTTGTAGTCAACATGCGACAGGTACTTCAATTGCTGTATGCTTTGTCTATCGAGAAGATGATTCCCCACAACTGGGTATCACTTATTGCGGACAATCAGCTGCTCACCCCTATGAGTACGGGAAAGGCATCCAAGCGAGGTGCTATCAGCAGCCGACTTAGTGAACTGAAGGCTTCATCTGCAAAGTTCCCAAGTGGGGAGTTTCTGGATTTTGCAAAACAACTGAAAGAAATGCGATGAAGTAAAGTAAGTTAAACAACTGAAAAGAAAAATCTCCTTACATCCCCCCTGACACTTCCGAGTGTCAGGAGTAAGGTCAGTTGTATTAGATTTTATTGGGGTAATTTTGCCCCCGAATCGATTCAGTTTCGGGGGCAGCCCCCTTATTGTCTAACATTAAAAGTAATAAGAAAATGGGAAATAGCAAAATTGACATGAACATACTTGCCAAGAGAGTAGAACTCTTGGAAATGAGAGTAAAGGAACTCACTTCGGTAGAACCTGAGGCACTTAACGAGCGTCTTTCAAAGATTGAGGAAAGATATTTCTCAAACAAAGAGATGCTCACCACCACCGAGGTTGCTGAATATCTTGGCGTTTCTCAGTCTCAGATATACAAGCTCACCATGAATATGGAGATTCCTCACTACAAGCCACAGGGCAAAACCATCTATTTCGACAAGAAGGAGCTTTTGAAATGGATGCGCAACAACCATATCACCCCGGCACGAAAGGACAGTGCCAACAAATAGAGAAGCGTTATGAAAGACAGAAAGAAAAACAAGACCAGAGTTTATTCTGATGTCCAACTGACGGCTCTCTTGGAAAAGTCTGAGATAGTGATTGATCCCTCAAAGTGTAGAAATCAAATTGAAAGAAGCAATGGCAAGAGGAAGAAACAGTAAAAGTGAGAAAGAAGAGTCTGCAGCAAGTTCCTTGGAAGTAGGCATGCTGTGCAAGAGTGCTTTCAACGACAGTGAACTGGAAAGTTATCTCAGACAAGGAGAGATAAAAGCTTCAGAAAAACCGCCCGTACCACCCCAGGTGTTATGGGTCGGCGACTGTACCATTGCCACTTTCGGAAATTTCAGCGCATCAACAGGTAAGGCAAAGAGTAAAAAGACATTCAACATCACGGCAATGGTAGCAGCTGCGTTAACCAATTCGACGGTTCTCAACTACCGGGCAAGTTTTCCAGAAGGAAAGAGACAAATTCTCTATTTCGATACGGAGCAGAGTCGCTATCATTGCCACAATGTTGTTGAGCGAATCTACCGACTGGCAGGACTCAGCCTTAACAAGGAAGACAAGCGCATCAAATTCTATGGTCTAAGGGAGTTCACCCCTACTCTCCGCATAGCCCTCATAGATTATGCGCTAAGAACTTTTGATGGTGTGGGACTTGTCATTATCGATGGTTTGCGAGATCTCATGTACGACATTAACAACGCCAAGGAGTCCACAGACGTAATGACGATGCTAATGGCATGGACTAGCAAGTATGATCTGCATATTCATTGTGTGCTCCACCTAAACAAGAATGACAACAATACTCGTGGTCATATTGGTACAGAGCTGGAGAATAAGGCTGAAACGGTGTTGATTATCAGTAAAAACAAGCAGGATGCCAATATCAGTGAGGTAAGACCGATGCACATGCGAGACAAAGAGTTTTCGAGCTGGGCATTCCACATTGACGACAACTCTCTGCCAGTACTTGATGTCGGTTATCACGTCACTGTTGTCAAACCCAAAGATAAGCCGCTCACCTCACTGCCAGACGATGTTCATACGATGGTACTTCAAAAGCTCTTCTCCAAGAGTATTCCACAGAGATACGTCGATCTGGTAAAGGCTCTGGGTGAAGCTTACGCCGAAGAAGGCTACAAGCGTGGTGATAATGCAGTGAAGGAGATGCTAAAGATTTTCAATGAACGAAAGCTGATAACAAAAGAAAAAGACGGCTACCATTATCACCCAACTCTGTTTCCGTCCAAGTGAGTTTACGAGTTTAAGTTTAACCGGGTATATATATATTAAACTAATATGTGCCCATAATATATGTAACAGCATGACTATAGAAGAAATTAAATCAGTCAGCATTGTGCAGTTCCTGGAATCACAGGGCTATCATCATGTCTATATATTAAAGGAGAGCTATTGGTATCTGTCTCCTTTTAGGACTGAGGCATCGCCTTCTTTCAATGTCAGTCCCAAGAAGAATCTATGGAATGACTTTGGAGCAGGCGAAGGTGGCAATCTCATCAATCTGGTTCAGAAAATGAACCCTTCCTGGAACAACCATGAAGTTCTGACCTATCTGGAACAGAAGATAAAGGAACACCATCTTCAGTATTCAGAGGATTATGAAGCCCAAAGGAAGGAAGATGAGAGAAAGGAAGCCTGGAAGCAAGACCAAGTTGCTCAGCGAGAGAAGGCAAAAGAAGCCAGCACCATCATTGAGCGTATTGTTGGGCTCAGTCACCCTTATCTCAGAGACTACATTTTGCAGAGACGAATAGACTATGACATAGCCAAGGAGTATTGCAAGGAAGTACATTATCGTATCTATGACAAGAGTTACTATGCCATAGCCTTCGAGAACATCGAGGGCGGAATGGAAGCAAGAAACAAATACAGCAAACGTAGCATCGGCAAAAAGTCGATTTCAATTATCAGACCAAACAACGAGCCACACAAAGAATGTTGTATCTTTGAAGGTTTCTTTGATATGCTGACATATGCCAGTATCAAGAGATGGATAACAGGAAATGAGCTTTGCCTGCCACATGAATGCGACTATCTCGTTCTCAACTCTGTCAGTAACATCAAGGTTCTGATGCCATACCTGCAGGAATACTCCGTGATACATTGTTATCTTGATAACGATGATGCAGGTGCAAAGACTGTAGAGAAGATAAAAGCTGCTTATCAGGATAAGGTGATAAATGAATCTCATCGATTCGTCAACTACAAAGATGTTAATGATGTAATCAATGGTATCATCAAACCACCCAAATAGTGTGAAACTGCCATGACACTAACCAATCAGGAGGTTCTCTTTCGAGAGGGTCTCCTTTTTTTGTTTTATACGCCCTTTCGTTATTCTATAGTATGATTATTAAAATATAATCATACTTCTTTTATAATCTGTGTTAAGACTGAAACAGTTTTAGCTTTGTTTTTTCATTTATCGCACAAATATATGTTCCTTTGCACTGTTTTTGGAAAATACGCCGACTCGTCGGATGTAAGTTCCGAGTATGATAACAATAAAAATAACAAATAAAATTCAGATTGAAAATGTCAGGATTCGTAATTTTTGCGCTCGTCCTCACTTTTGTGTATGTAGTGTACTTTGCAGTAATGATCACATTAGACCTACATGGGAAGAAGGATGAAAAGAAAACAGAAGAAGAGACCTATGATGTAGGTGATTTGACCAATGAGGAACAGCCAGTTGCAATCGAAGAACGCAACGAGGGTCCTGACGAGGGTGACATGACCTTCACGGAGCAAATCACGGATGATGGACTCAGAGTTGTCAACCCGACAGGAAACGTTCCATATCCGCAACCTCCTTCAGATGAAGAGCTGTCGCAGCAACCACAGTCACATACCGTGACCAGTGAAGAACTCAATGAGAAAAACGATGAGATTTTGGAGCACATAGATCCAGTGCCACAATGCAGTTACCTCTCAGATGAGTTTATGCAGAATCTCAACAATAAGCACAACACCCGAAAAATAGAAAAGAAGAATGCCAGAGATAAGCTGTAAACACAATCTTTTGTTTGCCATAATGTTAATAGGTGTCATGCTCTTCCAGCCAATGTTGGCATCTGCCAAATGCGGAGGTGTCGATTATAGCTGGGGAGCAGACGCACTGAGCAATGCTCATGACTTTACGGTAACAATGATGCTCTATGTAGTCTATCTGGTGTATGCCATAGCTGCCATCGTAGCCATCATAGGAGCTTTGCAAATCTATATAAAGATGAATACGGGCGAAGGTGACGTAACCAAATCCATCATGATGCTGATTGGTGCCTGCCTTTTCATGATAGGTGCAACTATCCTGTTCCCTGCATTCTTCGGTTATAATATAGTATAAGGTAAAAAAGATAGGATAACAAAACATCTCAACCTGCAGGAGAGATAAATGAGTGTAAATTTTTTAAGTAACATCAAAAGAAATCAAATGAAGAAAATCAAGAATTTCGCAAAGAATCTTTTCAGTGCCAAGCGTATGAAGACGCTCGCCATGCTCCTTTTCTGTGGAACATTGGCGACCTATGCACAGAACGCAGCTGGTGATTACACAGCCGGAACAGATGCCCTCGCAACTGTGACGGAGGAGATTGCCAAGTATGTACCTTTTGTGGTTAAGCTCTGCTACGCCATTGCCGGTGTAGTTGCCGTTGTGGGTGCTATCAGCGTTTACATCGCTATGAACAATGAGGAGCAGGATGTCAAGAAGAAGATCATGATGGTTGTTGGCGCATGTATCTTCCTCGTTGCTGCAGCCCAGGCTCTGCCTTTGTTCTTCGGCCTCTAATCTATCGTTCAAGCATTAAAGAATACATCATGTCAGGAGAAGTAAACGAAAATCAGTACGTAAGCTATCCCATGTTCAAGGGTCTCCAGAAGCCCCTTGAATTCATGGGGTTCCAGGGACGCTATATCACCTGGGCTGCCTGTGCCGTTGGTGGAGCCATCCTCGGCTTTATCATAGCATATTGCATTCTCGGCTTTGTGGTTGGTCTTGTGGTTCTTGCAGTTTCCCTCTGTTCGGGAGCTGCCCTCATCTTCTTCAAACAGAAGAAAGGGTTGCATACCAAGAAGGAAGAGCATGGTGTGTTCATCTATGCTTGTTCGCATAGAATGTAATCAAACAAAATTCAAACGTAAACAAATGAGCAAGTGTGTTGAAATCTGAATAGTGTAAATCGGTAGGCTCACCCTCTCGCAAGGATGAGCCTATCTTCATTTGATAAAAGAGCAAATAACAATGATCATATATGTAATCATAGCATTTGTAGCAATACTCATAGGCATGGCTATCTCAGTCTCTGCCTTTGGAACCGGAGGCAAACGCAAGAAAATCTTTCAGGACATCTACTTCTCTGTTGAGGATGTGGATGGCATTGGCGTGCTCTACACCAAGACTGGCGAATATTCTGCCATATTGAAGATGGAGAACCCGGTGCAGAAGTATTCTGCCAATATTGACAGCTACTATGAGTTCAATCATCTTGTCACCGCACTTGCCCAGACTCTTGGTGAAGGCTATGCCATTCATAAGCAGGATGTCTTCGTGCGCAAGCAGTTCCAGGATGAGAGCAACGACAACCATGAGTTCTTGTCAGAGTCTTACTTCAAGTATTTCAATGGACGTTCCTATACCGACAGCCAGACTTATCTGATTATCACCCAGGAGAATAAGAAAAGCCGTATCTTCTCTTTTGACAATAAGAAATGGCGTGACTTTATGGTGAAGATCCGAAAAGTCAAAGATCAGTTGAAAGATTCCGGTGTGGAAGCATCCTACCTCGATGGCAATACGGCTCGTGAATATGTTGACCGCTATTTCTCCATGAACTTCAACGACAAGACTGTGTCAATGACAAACTTCAAAGTTGATGAAGAGTCTATCAGCATGGGCAACAAACGATGCAAGGTCTATAGTCTTGTTGATGTTGACTGTGTCAGCACACCATCTATAGTCCGTCCATTCACCAATATTGAGGTGAACAATGTATCTATGCCAGTAGATATGGTATCATTGGTTGACTGTATTCCTTCTGCAGATGTAGTAGTGTATAACCAGATGTTCTTTATTCCTAACCAGAAAAGAGAGCTCTCCCTACTCGACAAGAAGAAAAACCGTCATGCCAGTATGCCTAATCCAAGCAACCAGATAGCCGTGGAGGACATCAAGAAGGTGCAGGATGTGATAGCAAGAGAAAACAAACAGTTGGTATATGCTCACTTCAACCTTGTCGTTGGAGTACCTATAGATGCTGATATTCAGAAAAGTACCAACCATCTGGAGAACTCCTTTGGTCGATTGGGCATTCATATCAGCAAAAGAGCCTACAACCAGCTGGAGCTGTTTGTCAACTCATTCCCTGGTAATTGCTACTCCACCAACCCAGAGTATGACCGCTTCCTGACTCTCAGTGATGCAGCCGCCTGTCTCATGTACAAAGAGCGCATTCAGCATAGTGAGGAAACCCCGTTGAAGATTTACTATACAGACCGCCAAGGTGTGCCTGTTGCCATCGACATCAGTGGTAAGGAAGGAAAGAACAAGATAACGGATAACTCCAATTTCTTCTGCCTCGGTCCGTCTGGAAGCGGCAAGTCCTTCCACATGAATAGTGTAGTCCGTCAGATGTGGGAACAGAACACCGACGTTGTGATGGTTGATACCGGTAATTCATATGAAGGACTCTGCGAATATGTCGGTGGCAAGTATATCAGCTACACAGACGAGCATCCTATCACGATGAATCCTTTTGCCATCAAGCGTGAGGAGTTGAACATCGAGAAGATAGGTTTCCTGAAAAATCTGGTCATGCTCATCTGGAAAGGAACCCAAGGTGAAGTCACCAAGACGGAAGACCGTCTCATAGAGCAGGTTATCACGGAATACTTCGATGAATACTTCATGAAGAAACAGATAGAGAACCTGTCGTTCAACACATTCTACGAGTACAGTAAAGTCCGTATTCCTCAGATTATAAAGGAGAACAATCTGGCAGGAATAGACTTGGCATCCTACAACTATCTGCTGAAGGACTTCTACAAGGGCGGTAGTCATGAGCTTACACTCAATGAGAACCTCGACACAAAGCTGTTTGATGAGACCTTCATCGTCTTTGAGATTGACTCCATCAAGGATGACCCTCTCCTCTTCCCTCTTGTTACACTTATCATCATGGACGTTTTCATTCAGAAGATGCGTATCAAGAAGAACCGCAAGGTGCTTGTCATCGAGGAGGCATGGAAAGCCATAGCTTCGCCAATGATGGCAGAATATATCAAGTACCTCTACAAGACAGCCCGTAAGTTCTGGGCATCGGTGGGTGTGGTTACTCAGGAGATCCAGGACATCGTGGGAAGTCCTATCGTGAAGGAAGCCATCATCAACAACTCTGATGTGGTGATGCTACTTGACCAAAGCAAGTTCCGTGAACGTTTCGACGAGATCAAGGCAATCCTTGGCTTGACAGATGTGGACTGCAAGAAGATCTTCACCATCAACCGACTTGAAAACAAGGAAGGCAGAAGCTTCTTCCGAGAAGTCTTTATCCGAAGAGGAAGTGTCGGAGGCGTGTTTGGAGTTGAGGAACCTCACGAGTGCTATATGACCTATACCACCGAGCGAGCAGAAAAGGAAGCGCTGAAACTCTACAAGAAAGAGTTGCAATGCGACCATCAGCATGCCATCGAAGCCTATTGCCGAGACTGGGAACTGTCAGGAATTACCAAATCCCTACCATTTGCCCAGAAGGTGAACCAGACTGGTCATGTGCTGAACCTCAAACCCAAGAGGAAATTTGATGAGTATATGTAACAAGTCATAAACGATAATATTCAAACAATGAAACGCTATCTGATAATACTTACTCTCTATCTCTGTGCCGTAGTACCGACGATGGCACAGTACTACAGTGTAAACTATGACAAGCGCACTGTAGAAGCAATGACAGCCGCTTTTGCAACAGAGGCAGCTACTGAGGCGTATTATGCCGAACAGGTAGCTAAGATACGTGAACACTATCAGGCGGCAGAGGTGGCTGCGGCAGGAATCTTTACTTCAAAGTTCCTTGACCGTAAAGCCCTCACCCATCTGGGACTATGGACAAGTTCGACGGAGAACTACTATTACCGCCGTATCTACAACATGGTGTCGGCCAAGATCATGCCGAAGATATGGACTGTAGCTGGAATGATGCTCAAAAGTCCACAGAATGCTCTCTACTGGGGAAGCTATTTATATAAGGTATGTGAAGAGACCAAGACTCTCTGCTATCAGTTTGAGTCAATCGTCACCAACAGCACCCTCTCATTCAAGGATATTGCATTTCTGGAGATCAACCAGGAATTGGCGGCTATTCTGAAACTCTCGGAGTTGGGCAACGTAGATTGGGAAGCGATGTTTGACAACTTTTCCGGGTTCGGTTCCAACTTTACGAAGGAGAATCTGAAGGAAGACATAGACAACCTGTATGCCATGGGAGTCAATCTTGCTTCTGCAGGAGCTGGTAATGCCGTAGGCTCCATCCTTGGCAACAGCAGTTTCAGTGGTACGATGATGGATAAGACAAGCAGCGTCATTGAGATTGCAGAAAATGTGTATGGACTCTACAACAGTCTGTCTGCAAATGCAGGCAATACGCTCTTGCAGTTTGTTGGAGGAAGGGACAGCATTGCAAATCTCTTCTCTTTATCGAACTACAATCTGACCTCCTGGGTAACAGACTATGCCCGTGAAGGAATGGGACAATACTACACCCAGCGATGGTATATCTATAGAGTTGATGCCGGTAATGTGAAGCTGTGCGACTACTATCCACCTACAGACAATGATGCCATCATCAAAGGTGATCACTGGTATCGTATCAGCACAAAGGACAAAAACTATACTCCAACATCGGCAGAAAGAGAAGCTGCATTGAGAAACTCAGAAAGCCATGCAGGATGGAGTCGAAGTGATGTTCAGCAGCATAACAACTCGAATGACGGCTACAATTATAGCATAACCTACTATATGTCAGGCTATATTCTCAGCAAGAAGAAAAGTGGTCAATATGCTAAAGCCTATGCTTACGAGATTCATGTTTCAAAGAGCTGGTATAAAAAGGAAGTTGCCTATGAGGATGTCTTTGATTCCTACACAATGGACATGAACACGTTCAAAGCCGGATTGAATGCACGACTGAAAGAACTCAATGATAACGAGGAAGGTTACACCTACTATCTTTCAAGTGATGCAAAGAGATACTATCAGACAACCGATGCCAAGAAAATTGCAGGATGTGAAACTGCAACCATCAGTGTTACCTGCCATGGCGGTACCAAACTTGGTGAAGCTTCGACCCAATACAAGTGTTCGAGTTGTGGAGGTAGCGTAAATGGTCACACCAAGCAGTGTGCTATGGCCACAAGTGTCACTCATGAAAGTGTCAACACCTCAGAGATTGATTCCAAGATTGCGGAGACAGAGAGGAAAATGGCTTCTCTCCAGTCTGAAATCACAAACTTGGAGGCAGAAAATTCGGAACTTCTTAGAAAAATTAAGAATTCAAATGTGAATGATGCTGCGAGGTATCGTCAACAGTACAACGCTAACAAAGATCGCATTACAGCATTGAAGTCTGACAAGAGTACTGCCGAATCAGAACTTGCCCAGTACCAAAAGGCAAAACAAGAGGCTATTGATGGTGAGAATGCCGTGACAGATGATTATTACCGCATACCGGCCATCATGCAGGATTGCAAGACTGCCTATAATCTCAGTTGGAATGGTTCGGGGTCTTGGGAAGGTAATACTTTCGTCCGTACTGCATCCATGCCGAATATCAATGGTGTCATCACCTTCAAGGCAACTGTCTCGATAGCAAGAAAGCCCAAGTACTTCATGGGCATCAAGATACACCGTGCCATCGTGCAAATTTCATGGACTCTGACCACGGAATATAGCGATACACAAGTGGTAGCTGTAGTAAACCTCGACCCGGCTAAGACCGATGAGGAAAAAGCTGCCGAAGTAAATGCTAAACTTGCAGAGATTGCCCGTGACTATCCAGACTGCGATCCAACGGTAGAATATGCAAAGAACAATCCTGTGGAATCAGACAATACGGATGATACCTATCATTTGCTCTGGTCAAGTGACCGCCTGGAGATTGCACGCCAGATAGACAGCCGTCTCACCAAGATATTTGCCGATTTGGTGTCATTGGAGAAGATGATGCACTACAAGCATTCCATCATAGACATTTTAAGAAGTGTCGCTCCCCCACTGAATGACGAGCAAGGCAGAAGACAGACTCTCATTGAACAATGCAGGAAACGATGGTTGCGACATGCAGCCGATAGTGGACATTCAGATAGTTATAACGGAAAATATGATGACGATGAAGAAGACAACAGTGAATAGCAAGATACTGACAATACTCATTTGTCTGTTGACCCTTTTGCCTTCGGTGGCAAAGGCTCAGGTGGGTTTTGATGCAGTTTCTATCGAGGCCTATATCAAAGATCACAAGCAACAGCGCAGTCTGCTGCTTGTGCGTTCCACCTTGGAGGCAAGCAATAAACTGCTGCATGACTATAGCGGCGATGCCAACATTGGCTTCAGAGACATCAACAAGGAACTGGATAAGTACACCAGGGCATTTGATGTGATTGACATTCTGTATCAGTCACTTCGTACCAGTCTCAATATGTACAGCACCTATGAGAATGTGAGTGACAAAGTCGGTGACTATAGAAAGATGCTCAATGATTTCAGGAAGAAATGCCTGAAAAGAGGAAACATCATGAGTACCGATACGCTGATCATCACCATCAACACCAAGGCTTTGGCTAAAATTGCAGATGAAGGCGACAATCTCTATAGGTCTGTCAGTGATTTGCTGCTATATGCTACTGGAGCTGCCGCATGTTCAACGTCAGATTTGCTTCTCATCATTACGAGCATCAACAACTCGCTCGACAATATCAACAAGCATCTCAACAAGGCATACTTCGAAACATGGAGATATATCCAAGTAAGAATCGGCTATTGGAAAAAGCAGGTGTACCGTGCCAAGAGCAAAGAGGAAATCATAAGCGATGCCTTTGGCAGATGGAGAGGCGCAGGATATTTAGGCTATTAGGATAATAAATAAAAAATCAATGAATATGAAACATTTAATCTCTTCACGGACAGCATTTTGCCTATGTGGCTTGACGTTATGCTTTAACGCATCAGCCCAAGGCTATGTGAGTTACAACCATGATGCAGCCAAGATGAACCAGATTACGGTTCAGGAGATTGGTTCTGGCGGTCTCACTCCTGCATTCTATTATGATGCCTTACACAACAGCTATCAGAAGACTGCAGCAAAAAAGAACAAGCAGTTTTTCAGAACCATGGCAGGAGTCTCTGCATATCAGCAGGTGGATGTTGCTGACAGTATCAAAGCATCTCTTACCCAACGAGCAGAAATAGAAGCACTCAACATTGCAGACCGGCAGATTGACATTGCCTGGCTTGCAGAAGGAACCAAGATCAACTCCAAGCTCTCGGACTTTCAGGCGAATATTGACCGAATAGTAAGCGCAGGTGGCTCTGTTTCAGACAAGACACGATGGACAGAATACTACAAGATGTACAAGACAGCCATCAAGGAGATGCAGGATGCCTATATGCCCAATGCCCAGCGCAAACAGCAGTATCTTGCCATCTATGATGACATTACCAAGCAGAATGAGACACTTATCTCCTTTTTAGTCCAACTAAGCAACAAGAGAAAGACCTCCTCCTTGCTTGCTGCACGACTTGAAAGAAGAAACAATGTAGCCAGCCACGCATCATCAGCAATCAGCAGATGGCGTGAAGCAGGCAAAAAGAATGTAGGAAATAACTCTGGAGGCTCAGAATCAGATGACTCCGAAGGCAATAACATAGTAAGACAATAAAACATGGCAGATTCAAACATCCTTTCCGATTTCGGTATCAAGATCCTCGAACAGGAGATTGATGATGTGATATTCCAGACCAACGAGTTCCTTTGTGATGCCACGTTCACAGGCTCCCAAGGTCCATTTTGGTGGATATTGCAGATGTGTATGGCTCTGGCTGCGCTGTTCTCGATAGTCGTAGCTGGCAGTATGGCCTACAAGATGATGGTAAAGCATGAGCCGATAGACATTATGAAGCTGTTCAAGCCTCTTGTGGTCAGTGTCATTCTCTGTTGGTGGTACCCACCTGCAGATACCGGCATAACAAACAGCGGCAGCAGCTGGTGTGTACTTGACTTTCTCTCCTATATCCCTAACTGCATAGGTTCATACACCCATGACTTGTATGAAGCAGAGTCCGCACAGATTGAGGATAAGTTTGAAGAAGTCCAGGAACTCATCTATACACGAGACACTCTTTATAACTCATTACAGGCTCAGGCAGACGTAGCCCATTCCGGCACATCGGATCCAAACCTGATAGAGTCTACCATGGAACAGGCAGGTGTGGATGAAGTGACGAACATGGAAACTGATGCTTCAAAGCTCTGGTTCACGTCACTCACAGCTGGTGCGGTGGTAGGCTTAGACAAGGTAATCATGCTCATCGCATTGATAGTCTTCCGCATAGGCTGGTGGGCAACCATCTATTGCCAACAGATACTCCTGGGTATGCTGACGATATTCGGTCCGATACAATGGGCATTTTCTCTCTTGCCGAAATGGGAAGGAGTCTGGTCCAAGTGGCTGATACGTTATCTCACGGTACATTTCTATGGAGCAATGCTATACTTCGTGGGCTTTTATGTCTTGTTACTCTTTGATATAGTGCTCTGTATTCAGGTAGAGAACCTTACAGCCATTACCGAAAGTGAGCAGACAATGGCAGCATACCTGCAGAACTCGTTCTTCTCTGCCGGTTATCTGATGGCAGCAAGCATTGTAGCGTTGAAATGTCTGAACCTCGTTCCAGACCTTGCTGCATGGATGATTCCTGAAGGAGATACAGCTTTCTCTACCCGAAACTTCGGTGAAGGTGTGGCACAGCAAGCCAAGATTTCAACCCAAGGCATGATTAGCAAAGTGATGTAAACAGCAAATAATACATATATAATAAGGTATGGTAATAAAGAATCTCGAAAACAAAATCAAGTTGGTGACGATCATCTGCTCACTCTTCCTTGTGGGCTGCATCATCATCTGTATCTCCAGCATTTGGACAGCCAAGCAAATGGTTTCGGATGCTCATCAGAAAGTGTATGTGCTGGATGGCAATGTTCCTATTCTCGTTCAGCGCAGCACCATGGAAGAAACACTCGATGTGGAAGCAAAGAGCCATGTGGAGATGTTCCACCATTACTTCTTCACTCTTGCGCCAGATGACAAGTACATCAAATACACAATGGATAAAGCCATGTATCTGGTCGATGAAACGGGTCTTGCGCAGTACAATACATTGAAGGAGAAAGGCTTCTACTCAAACATCATGGGTACAAGTGCCGTATTCAGCATCTTCTGTGACAGTATTAAGTTCGACAAGGAGAAGATGGAGTTCACTTACTATGGCAGACAGCGTATTGAGCGACGCACAAGCATTCTTACCAGAGAACTTGTGACGGCAGGTCATTTGAAGCGAGTTCCCCGAACCGACAATAACCCACATGGTTTGCTTATCACCAACTGGAGAACCCTTCTCAATAAGGATATAGAACAAAAGACTAAACTGACATATTGATATGGGATGGAAGAAAATGTTTATCGGTGAAAAGATGCCGGACAAAGATGATCCTCAATATCGTCAGAGATATGAGACTGAGGTGAAGGCAGGACGCAAGTTTGCCAAGACTATGAAGCTTGATGTGCTTGCAGCCAAGGTACAACTGTTTGCTAATGACCATAAACTGTTGTTCCTCTACCTTGTATTTGGTTTCATAATCTTCTGTTTTGGTCTGAACATCTACAGGATGGTAGTGGTGTATAGTCATCAACAGTCAAGACAAAGTGCTACGGAAAGGCAAGAGCAGATGTTGCGTCTGCGACGCAGCAAAGTCTGGAAAGCTGTTGAAAATGCCTACACCACGCATCATGCCATGAATAGAGATAATCAAAAGAATAATAACGAAAAGATAGAAAACGATGGACGCATTGAAAAAGATTAACTGGAAACAGCCCAAGTATATGATACCGCTTATCATTTACTTCCCTCTGTTGTTTGTCGGCTACTTCGTCATTGACCTCTTTCATACGGAGAAGGCTGAGATTCCTGATGGTCTCACTACGACCGAGTATCTTAATCCAGACCTGCCTGATGCCAAAATGAAGGGAGACGGTATTGGTAACAAGTATGAGAGTATGCTCAAATCATACGGTAAGATAGACGATTATTCAGCAGTAGGAAACATTGAACGCAATGAAGAAGATACCAAGGAAGAGTATGATACAAAGTACTCAGATGAAGAACGTAAACAGGTGGAAGCCCAGGAAGCCGAGAAGCTCTCTGAGATGCAAAGGCAGCTACAGGAGAGCGCACAGAAAGGCCAGGAAATCGCCAAAGGCAACAATTCTGCAGAAAATGATCGCTTAGCTCGTGGCAAACAGCGTGAGCAGGAGGCGATGGAAGAACTCAATCGAGCCATTGCCCAGGCAAGGATTCAGGCTCAACAGGTCTCTACCCCATCCATGCAGGCCGAAGTAACTGCCAAAACGGGCGATGCCAAGGAAGGAAAGGTTGAAATTCCGGAAAAGAAGAAGACCGATGAAGAACCGCATGAGGTCGTCAAGAAGGTCAAGGTTACTTCCGACTACTTCAACACCCTGTGTGACAATGACAAGGAAGCTGGACTTATCAAGGCTATCATAGACGAGAACATCAAGGCGGTGGATGGATCAAGAGTACGACTTCGTCTGCTCGATGATATTGTCATCAATGAAACGGTCATTCATAAAGGCTCCTACATCTATGCCACCATGAGCGGCTTCGGTTCACAGCGTGTCAAGGGCACAGTCAAGAGTATCATGATAGATGATGACATCGTCAAGGTAAACCTTTCGCTCTATGATACCGACGGACTTGAAGGATTATATGTACCAAGCAGCCAGTTCAGAGAGACCACAAAAGATGTTGGTAGCGGTGCTTTGAGCAATACTTCAACCCTTACCAACAGTACATCTACTGGAGGTGGCAATCTGGCATCCTGGGGAGCACAAGCCGTTACCAATGCCGTTCAGAAGACAAGCAACGCTATCAGCAAGGCCATCAAGAAGAACTCAGCCAAGCTGAAATATGGAACCTTTGTGTATCTCATCAATTCACGTTCAAACCAGAAAGATAAATAATAAACATATACGAATATGAAGACTATCAAGAAATTCTGCGCATTGGTAGTATGCGCATTAGCCTCTCTCCCATCCATGGCACAACAGACGTATCAGGAAATGGAGCAGCTAACCATCAATGAGAATGTCACAACAGTCATTACCGCCTCTGAGCCAGTACGCTTCGTTGATATTTCTACGGATGCAGTGGTCGGCGACCAGCCAATCAACAATACCATCCGTCTGAAACCCAAGGAAGGTGCAGCCGTACATGCCGATGGTGACATCCTTGCTATAGTGACGATAGTTACCGAGCGTTACAGAACCCAGTATGCTCTGATATACACTACACGAATGCAGGAAGCAGTCACAGACAAACAGATTCTTGCCTCTGAGAAGATTCCATACCATAATCCTTCTGTATCAATGAGTACTGAGGATATGACCAGATATGCCCGAAAGATATGGAACTCACCGGCAAGAATACGAAACGTGAGCACCAAGCAGCACAGAATGACCATGAGGTTGAACAACATCTACTCTGTTGGAGAATACTTCTTCATTGATTTCAGCATAGAGAACCGTACCAATATCCGCTTTGATATTGATGAGATGCGTATCAAACTGAATGACAAGAAGGTTTCCAAGGCAACTAATGCCCAGATGATTGAGCTTACGCCAGCTATGGTGCTTGACCAGTCCAAGACCTTCAAATATGGTTATAGAAACGTTCTCGTCCTGAAAAAGATGACATTCCCTAACGACAAGGTGCTGACTATTGAGATTTCAGAGAAGCAGATTAGCGGAAGAACCATCAGTTTGGACATTGACTATGAAGATGTTCTGTATGCCGACTCATTCAATTCATATTTAATGATGGAGGAATAAGACGATGAAGAAATACATATTGTCATTGATGATGGGACTGTGCGTTTCAGTCTCATCATTCGCCCAGAGCCATAGCGACCGCATATCCGTAGGTGTAGGTGCTTTGTATCAGAGAGGTTTGGATGCCACCATCTCATGGGAACATGAAACACGTTACCACCATGCCTGGGAGTACTTCGTCAACGGCTACATCAAATGGGATGAATGTGCATCATGCGGACACGTCTGTCCAGAGTCATTTTGGAACAACTACCGCACATGGGGAATTGGCGCAGCCTACAAACCCTGTGTGGCAAGAGGAAGAAACAACTACGGAAACCTCCGTGTTGGCGCAAGTGCTGGCAGTGACACAGACAAGTTTGTTGGTGGCTTGCATGTCGGTTACGAGCATAACTTTGCCCTTCGTCACGGATGGGGATTGTTTGTTCAAGCCAAATGTGACCTCACTCTTCCCAAACGGGAAGACTTGTTTCGCACTGGCATCGTAATAGGATTCAAGATACCCACATTAAAGAAATAGCAACAATGAAGATACTACATATCATTTGTGCTACTCTCATGGCAGTAGCATTTACCTCATGCGATGAGCATCGAGACTTTCCTGATACGGCAATGAAGACCTGCGACATCCTCTGTACAGATGGCAAGGTGGTAAGGTTTGAGGAAGTTAAGTCACAAAACAAGACTCCTATTGCCGTGGTATTCTATGTGAACCAGAACGAGGACATTCAGGGCACAGGCTATGCTGTCTATCTAAAGGACATTGAGCCGTTTGCCTACTCAGACTCTCTCGGTTTGAAACATAATACATCAGCTGACATTGCAGCATTTGATGGTAATGGCAATACGCATACCATGTATTCCACTGGCACTTCTCCTGCAGCTTCAGCAGTATTTGACATGTGGCAATATGGTCAGAGTGCCTACATCCCTTCCGTTGCTCAGATCAAACTCTTGTATCAAGCACGCAGTGCGGTTAATACGTATATTCGCAAGTGCGGAGGCGATGTGATTCCAGACAATCCGGATGAGTGTTGGTATTGGACATCGACAGAGGTTAAAGACCAGGAAACAGCCAAAGCCTGGTTGTACTCGTTAGCATCAGGAGCGCTTCAAGAAACGCCAAAAACGCAAGCACATAAAGTCCGTCCTATCATCACTTTATATAATTAGCATTAAATATTCACTATAACACAAGAATAAGGTTTCATGGAGGAAACAAAAGAATTACAGACCATGTATAAGATATTCCGCTGTCTGATATACTTATCATTGATAGTGGAGTTCTTTGAGTATGCTATAGATCCTGCGTTGCTTGACTATTGGGGTGGCATTGTTTGTGACATTCATAGCCGTGTAAAGAGGTGGTTTATCTATATGGATGGCAACCTCGTATGGAGCAAGATTGCTACCATCGTGCTTATCTGTATCACTTGCATTGGCACCCGAAACAAGAAACATTTGGAGTTTGATGCTCGTCGTCAAGTGTTCTATCCGTTGGTGGGTGGACTGTTTGTTACCATACTGTCTATATGGCTTTTCTGTCATCGTATGGATATGAGGTTCTATACCATCAGTCTGAACATCTGGCTCTACATGGCTGCCTCTATTCTTGGTACCATCTGCATCCATGTTGCCCTCGACAATATCTCCAAGTTCCTGAAGGAAGGATTGCTCAAAGACCGTTTCAACTTCGAGAACGAGTCTTTTGAGCAATGCCAGGAACTGCAGGAGAACAAGTATAGCGTAAACATCCCGATGCGCTATTACTACAAGGGCAAGTTCCGCAAAGGTTGGGTGAATATCGTGAATCCTTTCCGAGGAACATGGGTGGTTGGTACTCCAGGATCCGGTAAGACTTTCTCCATCATTGAGCCGTTCATTCGTCAGCACAGTGCCAAGGGGTTTGCTATGGTTGTCTATGATTACAAGTTCCCGACTCTTGCGCAGAAGCTGTATTATCACTACAAGATAAACCAGAAAGCCGGGAAGGTGCCACAAGGATGCAAGTTCAACATCATCAACTTTGTGGATGTTGAATATTCCAGACGTGTGAATCCTATTCAGCAGAAATACATTGGTAACCTTGCTGCAGCCAGTGAAACGGCAGAAACCCTTTTGGAGTCTTTGCAGAAAGGTAAGAAAGAAGGTGGTGGCGGTAGCGACCAGTTCTTCCAGACATCAGCGGTCAACTTCCTGGCAGCTTGTATCTATTTCTTTGTCAACTACAAGAAGGTGCCATACGACAAAAACGGCAATCCTCTTATTGCAGAGATGACAACAGAGCCAAAGACTCATCGACCGAAACCTACTGGCAGAGTCTTTGACCATACCGGCAGAGAGGTGGAGCCAGAGTATTGGCTTGGCAAGTACAGTGACATGCCACATATCCTATCGTTCCTCAATCTCGATTACCAGACCATCTTTGAGGTTTTGGAAACGGATCCTGAGGTTGCTCCTCTCCTTGGCCCATTCCAGACAGCCATGAAGAATAAGGCAATGGAACAATTGGAAGGTATGATTGGTACACTCCGTGTCTATACCTCTCGATTGGCTACCAAGGAGTCGTATTGGATATTCCATAAGGATGGTGATGACTTTGACCTGAAGGTGTCAGATCCGAAGAATCCTTCATATCTGCTCATTGCCAATGACCCAGAGATGGAAAGTATCATTGGTGCATTGAATGCTTTGATTCTGAACCGCCTCGTCACCCGTGTCAATACTGGCCAAGGCAAGAATATCCCTGTCAGCATCATCGTGGACGAGTTGCCTACGCTCTACTTCCACAAGATTGATCGACTTATCGGTACTGCCCGAAGCAACAAGGTTAGCGTAGCTCTGGGGTTTCAGGAGTTGCCACAGCTTGAATCTGACTACGGCAAGGTGGGTATGCAGAAGGTTATCACAACTGTAGGTAATGTGGTGAGTGGTTCTGCAAGAGCCAAAGAGACATTGGAATGGCTCTCCAACGACATCTTTGGCAAGGTAGTTCAGTTAAAGAAAGGTGTAACCATCGACCGTGACAAGACCTCCATCAATCTCAATGAGAACATGGACAGCCTTGTTCCTGCAAGTAAAATCTCAGACATGCCTACAGGTTGGATATGCGGTCAGTCTGCTCGTGACTTCATAAAGACAAAGACCGGACGAGGTGACAGCATGAATATCCAGGAGTCGGCAGAGTTCCAGACCTCCAAGTTCTATTGCAAGACGGACTTCGATATGAAGAAGATTGCTGAGGAAGAAGCTGACTATGCGAACTATAAAATACCGAAGTTCTATACCTTCCCATCCAAGGATGCCAAGGAGCGAATCCTGTATCAGAATTTCGTGAGTGTAAACCTCGATGTCAAGAATATGATTGACGAGATAAACAAATTCAAGATAAAATGACTTTCAGAAAGATAATATTATTCCTGCTTATATCATTGAGTCTGGTTGCAAATGCCCAGGCTCAGATGCCGACAGAGCGGCCGGCATCAACACCGGCTTCCATATTCGAGTTGCCACCTTTCGAGCGTGCGGTATGCTGCATTAGGTTCTATGAAGGTATGCACAGAGCTAAGGACTATCCTTATGTAGGTTATGGACATAAGCTCAGACCTGGAGAGCGTTACTCTGCTAATATGTCAACATATGAAGCAGAGCAACTTCTTCGTAAAGACCTCAGAGAGTTATGCGCTATGTTTCGTTCCTATGGTCAGGACTCCCTACTCCTTGCCGCTTTGGCCTATAACATCGGACCATACAAGGTGACAGGATATAAGGGCAAATACCCAAAAAGTTCTGTTTTAAAGAAACTCGAAGTTGGTAACCGGAACATCAGAGACGATTATGTGAACCATTGCCATTGGCGAGGGAAACGAATCCCTTCCATTGAGCGCAGACGATATGCAGAACTCATGTTATTATTTACTCCATGACAGAGAACGAACCAATCAAAACAGTTTCAGACGGTATTACATTCCTATCCACTGGTAGATACTATGATGGTATTAACCGGTGGGTATGTCATAAGATAAAAGAGATGGATAAAGATGCCATTAACTATGCTGCTCGAAATATGGCAAAACTCATTCCTTTTAGTAACGCTGTACTGGTTCCTGTTCCAGGACATACTGGTGTTTCGAGCAATGCCTTGCTCTTGGCAAATGCTATTGCTTCATATTCAGATGTATTAGTGGCAGATATTCTTCGTGGTAAGTCGAGAGAGTCCAACTATCTTGCCAAATGTAAAAATCATCTGACGATAGCGCTGTATCGGTACCAAGCGTAGCGGTGTAATCGGTACCATGCTATCACTGCAATCGGTACCGCTTGTATCGCTGCAAGCGGTACCAAGATTTCAGTTCTGCTTTTCAATTTGCAAAGGTAATTTATTTTTTCAATTTCTGGCGCATAGAATCGCCTTTTAACTCTATTTTACTTGCATTTGCCACCAAACGGTCCATAATGGCATCTGCCAAGGTAGGATCACCTATATAATCATACC